>Ga0070729_10000431_pt1 | contig 89002 bp, 61 predicted proteins | sample tdDd472_FD_66725 | JGI IMG/M metagenome (GOLD analysis project Ga0070729, IMG submission 66725) | Marine sediment microbial communities from the Atlantic coast under amendment with organic carbon and nitrate - tdDd47.2 | ecosystem: Environmental > Aquatic > Marine > Coastal > Sediment | place...
CAGCTCTTTCGCGCCTTGCCAGCTGCCCGCCTTTCTTCGTCATCATCGCGTACGTTTCACTGATCGTCGGCATGACGCGACCCCGCGCGGCCGTTCGGTGCATCGCGCTCGACCCGGGGGTCGAGCGCGGCGAACCCACCGCGCCCGCCGTCGTCGATCCCCACCACGCCGAGCCGAGTGGCTCGATTGCCCGTCACCAGGCGGCGTCGAGGGGCCCGTCGCCGGCGGTGTTCACGCAGGCGTCGACGGCGCAGCGCTGCACGAGCGGCTCCTGCGCGCCGACGTACCACAGCTGCTGATGCACACGCCCGGCGACGTAGACGAACTCGACCGCCTCGACCCGCGTGCTCACCGTACGGTCCGGCCACGACTCGCCGATCGGGCGGTCCGACGACCACGCGAGGCGCGACACGCGACCCCGGTCGTCCCGCTCGGTCGTCATGCACTGCTCGCGGTCGCCGTACGCCGGCTCGTCGTTCAGCCCGCCGGGCCGCGCGTAGCACGTCTCGAAGACGCGACCGCGGGCGTCGTACCGCCAGGACACGGTGCTGTAGCCCTCGGGCTGGATCACCGGGCGCCCCTGAAGGTCGACGCGGGTCTGCCGCAGTCGGTCGCCGGTCGACGGGTGCCACGCGTACCGGATCGCGTATCCGCCGCGGCGTGACGGCATGGGCGCGCCGTCGAGGCGGTGCCACGAAACCCGCGTCACCACCTCGTCGTTCGACCACGTCCACACCGTGCGCTCGGCGCCGGTCGACGCGTCGGGCACGACCCGCGCATCCGAGCCGATGCGCCACTCGGCGATGACCCGACCGATCGCGTCCCGCTGCAGGTAGTGGCAGTGCGCGCCGGCGAAATTCGACGTCTCGACCGGCTCGCCGCTCACGCCCCACGCGCACTCGCGCAGCACGTCGTCGTGTTCGTTGCGCACGTACGTGTACCGGTGGACGCCCCGAGACGGGTCCGACGGCAGGTCGGTCACCGGCACGCCGTCGACCCCGATCCACCGCCGCTCGAGCAGCTCGCCATGGTCGCCGACGACCATCGCTTCTGCCGCGATCGGCGTACCGTTGATGCCGACGGGCTGCTCGACCGTGTCGTACCACGACCGCCGCACCGTGCGCTCGGCGGACCACTCGACGTCCTCGATGTGCCAGCCCGACGGACCCCGCGTGGGTCGCTGGTCCGCGTCGAAGAGCGACGTCCGCACCGCATTCGCGCGCCAGGTCGTGACCACCCGCGCGGCGCCGATCTCCGGGTGACGCACCGACGCGCCGTCCGGCCCGAAGAACGCCCGCACGCTCTCGCGGCCGAGCGCGTCCCAGGTCACGTTCGTCGACGAGATGCCGTCCTGGTCGACGGTCGGCTCGCCGTCCGCGTCGAAGAACGCGGTGCGGATCGGCAGCGGCGACGCGCCCTGCCACTCGTACGTGATGCGGTGCGGGCCGGATGCGAACGGGACGAGCATCCCGTCGCGGTCGACGCATCGCTCTTCGAGCGGCCGGCGAAAGTCGTCGAACTGCACCGCGAGGGCGTCGCAGCCGTCGAGGGCCGACGCGCCGCCCGCATAGCGTTCGGTGATTCGACCCTCGGCGAAGTCGACGACGCGGGTCCGCAGCGGGCGGGCCGTCGTGTCGTGGTACGACACCGTCGCCACCATCCCATCGTCGGACCACTGCACTTCACGCCAGCCGTCGAACCGACCGTACGGGCCGAAGTCCTCGACGCGCCGGACGCGCCCACCGGAGTCGGTGAACACCGCGTGCGAGCCGCGAAGGCCGGCGAGCGTGCCCGCGTCCATCGCCGTGACACCCGCGGGCACGGGCGCTTCGCCGATCGACGCGTACCAGGTGGGCGTGTCGCCAAAATCGCGCCACGTCTCGATCTCGGGGGTGAGGTCGATCGGCGCCGGCGGCAGGGTCTGCGACGGCGGCGTGGGCGGCGCGGCCGGGGCAGCGGCCTCGGTCTGCATCGGCAGGGTGTCGGCGTACGTCACTGCCGGATGCTCCACGCCGCCGAGCAGGGACGAGAGCGCCGCGGCGAGGGTCACGATGACCCCGCCGGCAATGGCGACCTGCCGCCAGCCGCGGCGCGCCGTCGCCTTCGCGCGCGACGACCACGTCGCGCCGAACGCCGGGCCGGACGGGTTGCCGGTGGGGACGGGCACGCGGGATCCGTCGGACACGCCGAACGCGTTGGCGAACCGATCCCGCGCGAGGGACGCCGCCATGCGCTCGTCGGGCCCGTCGGCATAGAGGGGCGCGAGCACGGCGCGGACGGTGTCGGGCAGGCGCTCGAGGGCGTCCGCCGGCGACATCGTCTCGGACACGCCGTACAACCAGCCGGCGAGGCGGCGCGCGAGCACCGCGCGCTCACCGGCGTGGTGCGCGGCTGCGTCGTCGCCGAGCCGATCGAGGCGGGGCACGGGCACGACGAGCAGCCGCGGGGCGTGCGGATCCCCCGTGCACCACAGCTGCCCGGCACCCGTCTGCGTGAGCGGCACGGACTCGGACTCGGCGAGGTGCACGGCCGCGACGAGCTCGACAGCGAGGCGCGCGCTGGCCTCGCGCGACAGATCCGGGCGCACGCCGACCGGATCGGCCCCCTCGTCGAGGGCGACGATCGCGATGGCGCCACCTGCGATCGGGGCCACGTCGACCAGCGCCGCGCGGGGCGCCGACGACGTCGGCCACGCCGCAGCGAGGGCCTCGGCGGTGACGTCGGGCCACGCGACGAGCACGCACGGGCGCTGGCCGAGGCGCCGATCCGCCGCGAGGTACAACGTGCCGGCGCCGACCCCCGCGAGCGTCTCGCGCACGATCCACCGACCGGCGACCACCGCGCCGGGCTCGAGGCGGGGCCATCGCGGGGGCGCGGGCGTGGGGGTAGGCGGTGGCTGGGGGGTCGTGTCGCTCATGTCGCTCGACGATACGCACGACCGCCGGCTCAGCGAAGCCCCTTGCGACCGAATCGTGCCCATGGCGCACCGCGGCACCTCGCCCCCTTGCGTCGACCCGAGCCCCGTTGCATGAGAGTGCGCGATCCCACTGCCTCGGACGCAACCGTGTCCGATCCGGCCCCCGAACCGACCCGGAGTCCCGCATGAAGCCTCACCGTCGCGTGTTCGTCGTTGGCGGCGCCATCACGCCCTTCATCGGCAAGTTCAACCCCGACTTCATCTGGAAGAAGCACCCGCTCTTCGGCCAGAAGGACAACCCGACGCTCGAGGACTACCTCGTCGACGCGACGAAGGCGGCGCTCGACAACGCCGGCGTGGACGCCGACCGCATCGAGAAGGGCTACGTCGGCAACTTCGCCGGTGAGCTCTTCTCGAACCAGGGCCACCTGGGCGCGATGGTCGCCCGCGGCATCGACGCCCTCGTCGGCGTGCCAATGACCCGCGTCGAGGGCGCCTGCGCGTCCGGCGGCCTCGCCGTCATCGGCGCGGTCGAGTCGATCCAGGCCGGCCGCGACGTCGTGCTCGCCGTCGGCGCCGAGACGCAGACCACGGTCAGCGCCCGCGAAGGCGCCGACTACCTCGCCCGCGCCTCGCACTACGAGACCGAGCGGTCCCTCGACGACTTCACCTTCCCGGCGATGTTCGCCCGGCGCGCGAAGTATTACATGGACGCCACCGGCACGACCGAGGCGGACATCGCGCACGCCGTCGTGAAGGCGTACGCGAACGCGAACCGCAACCCCCTCGCCCACATGCGCGAGGTGAAGGTCGACCTCGAGAAGGCGTCCGCGGCGAGCGACCGCAACCCGAACTTCCTCAAGAACCCCGACTACCGCGAGTACCTGAAGATCACGGACTGCTCGCAGGTGTCCGACGGTGGCGCGGCGATGATCCTCGCCAGCGAAGACGGCGTCCGGGCCCTCGGGCTCAACCCCGACGACTGCGTCGAGCTCCTCTCGTTCACGCAGGCGACGTCGCCCCTCGGCAAGGTCGCCGACTACACCCGCCTCGACAACACGAAGCGCGCGGTCGACGAAGCGTACGCCGACACCGGGCTCACCCCCGGCGACATGGGCATCGCCGAGGTCCACGACTGCTTCGCGGTCACTGAGGTCCTCATGGGTGAGGCGCTCGGGTTCGCCGAGTACGGCAAGGGCGCCGAGCTCGCGAAGTCCGGCCGGAGCCACGTCGACGGCGACATCCCGATCAACACCGGCGGCGGCCTCATGGCGTTCGGCCACCCCGTCGGCGCCACCGGCATCAAGCAGATCTTCGAGGTCGTGCGGCAGATGAAGGGCGAGTGCGGCGACTACCAGGTCCCGACCCCGCCGAAGCACGGCATCACCGCCAACATGGGCGGCGATGACCGGACGACCGTCGTGACGGTGCTGCGCAATCCCGGCGCGGCCTGATCCCCCGCTTCGTGCGACCCGGACGCCCGGCTGCAGGTCCCTTGCAGCCGGGCGTTCGCGTGTCCACGATGCGTCCCGCCCGCAGGTGCGTCGCGCGAATCCCCGCGTGACCCCGGGCCCGACCCCTACCGAGTGAGCCCCATGGCTGACGACATGACCCTCAAGGGCGACGTCATCGACGCCGCATCCGCCATCGTCGACCCCGTGTCCGGCGAGTCCCTGCTCGATGCCCACCTGCTCGAGGAGGTCGAGGTCGCCGACGGCGTGGCCACGATCAAGCTCGCGTTCCCGAAGGACTACCCGAAGGACGCGCGCTGGGACCTCGAGGACACCGTCGCCGACGCGATCGAGGCGCTCGACGGCGTCACCGAGGCCCGCATCATGGGGCACATCGAGGGCGGCGCGCCCCCCGCGGCCGCGCCCGCTGCCCCCGGCCCCGCGCCCGGCGCCGGTGCCCCCGCGGCCCCCGCAGCCGGCGGCCCCCAGAAGGACGCCGCGTCCCCCGGTGCGCTCGACGGCGTCGGCCGCGTCATCGCCGTCGCGTCCGGCAAGGGCGGCGTCGGCAAGTCGACCGTCGCCGTGAACCTCGCCCTCGCCCTCAAGGGCCTCGGGTTCAGCGTCGGCCTGCTCGACATCGACATCTACGGCCCGTCGGTGCCCACGCTGCTCGGCATCAACGAGCGCCCGAACGTGCACAACCGGCGCATCGTCCCCGTCGAGAAGGCGGGGCTGAAGCTCATGTCGCTCGGCTTCCTCATGGACGACGACACGCCGGTCATCTGGCGCGGGCCGATCGTCACCGGGATCATCCGGCAGTTCCTCCAGGACGTCGACTGGGCCGGCACGGACTACCTGATCGTCGACCTGCCCCCCGGCACCGGCGACGCCCAGCTGAGCCTCGCCCAGACCGTGCCCGTCGACGCCGCCGTCGTCGTGACGACGCCCAGCGAGCTCGCCCTCGTCGACGCCGCCCGCGGCCTGCGGATGTTCGACACCCTCAACATCGAGGTGCTCGGGCTCGTCGAGAACATGTCGTCGTACGTGTGGCCCGGCGCCGAGGCGGTGCGCGGCGCCGTCGACACCCTCAAGTCGACCGGCGCCGACGCCGGCGCGGTGGCGGCCATCGAGCGGGCCCTCGAGGCCCACGGCGAAGCGTGGATCTTCGGCCGCGACGCCGGCCGGCGCGAAGCCGAGCGCCTTGGCACGCCCTTCCTGGGCAGCATCCCCCTCGACGAGACGGTGCGCGAAGGCGGCGACAACGGCCGCCCCATCGTGCTCGACCAGCCGAACAGCCTCGTCGCGTCCGCGTTCTCGAACCTCGCCCGCGCGGTCAGCGACGCGAAGCCGCTGCCCGAAGGCGAAGGCACCCCGAAGCGCAGCGTCTTCTCGTTCACGAAGTCCTGAGCGCGGCGGCGCCTCGGCACACACGACACCGAGGCGCCGCGCCAGCGATCCCGCCCCGCTCGAACTGAGCGCCGGGCGGGGCGCCGGTGCCTGCACGTCAACGTCCCGGGCGCCGCCGCGGCCATCACTCGATCCGCCCGGAGGCCCCGTCGACGTAGAACGGACCGTCCACCCAGAACGGTGAACGCGGAGGCCGACCTGCGCCGATGACCGTCAGGGGTCCGCACGACGCAGTCGCAGGGCATCGACCTCTACGAACGGGAGCGCTGCGTCGAGGACCCGGGCCCAATCCGGCGGCGACAGAGCTCTGGCCGCCCCCAACCACGGGATCGTGACGTCGAAGCAGACTTCGACGCGCACGGCATCGGCGACGCGCCCCGGCGGCCGCTGGTGCGCCATCTCGTACACACCGTCCACAAGACTCTCCGTCCGACGAACACCCTCGCGCACCGTCGAGACGTGCACCGAGCGGCACATCGTCAGTGCCTCCCACAACCGCACGTTGCGATATCGAAGGTAATCGGCCCTGACGGGGAACGTCGCCTCGTCGTCAGGTGCGAGTTCGCCAGGACCCACGATGCCACGGAGCGCGCACATCGGTGACCCGGGACGAACGCGATGGTGCCAACCCTCGCCCCGGTAGTCGACCACGTACCTGCCGACGTCTTCTTCGTGGACGTCAACGAAGGGAGCGCGCTGGGCCACTACCTCACCGACTCCGTGGGCAATCAGATGCCGAACACAAGGCACGACGGGGTTCGGGTCGGCCGGACCGAAGTACATCTCCGGTCGATGCCGCGTGGGCCAGGATCGACGTGGCACGGGATCACTCGACGACATCGTCCCTGGTGCGCGAATCACAAGTGCTGGCGGAAGCTGCTCGAGGGTGCACCAGCGTTCGACCGAGCTCAACCGAAGTCATCGGCCGTGCACATACCGCTCGGCCCGGGCCAACGTCGAACGCACCGGTCAAGCGAGATGCTCGCGGGCGTGGACTGCAACATTCTGCGGGATGTCGCGAGCGACACCGGGCTTCACGTGCTCACCCGCTTCGTCGTCGGGGACCCACTCGCGGAGTTTCGCGTCCTCACCGAGTACGACGCCTCGACGTTGCACACGTACGACAGGCTCTACGTAGCGGCCCGAGCCGGCGCCGCGACGTTAGAGCCTCTCGCGATACGTCATCACAGCGCTCCCATCGATCAGCACATGCTGGCTGCGTTCGACGGGAACCGCGGCGGGCCCTCGGCACCTGTAGCGGACGCTGTTCATTGTGAGCACCGGACCGGAGTCGGTCGCGGTGACCACAACGCGGTATGACCAGCGCAGCTCGGTCCACGCGATCTGATCCCACAATGCCCTGCTCGGGCCCACTTCAACGTGGCGAGAGTGCAACGTGGGATGGATCCGAAACCAGCTACAGCGTTCGGCGAACTCGTGAATGGACGGAAGCGGCGGGATGAGCTCATCGCCGGGGTCGCTCATGGCGATGGCCCCCTCGACCCCTTCGATCTCCGCGATCTCTTCGAGGAAGAGACCGGCAAGGTGGCCGCCCGCATCAAACCGCTTCCGAGCTTCGAACGGTACCGCGTAGACGTAGATTGCGCCGAGCATCACCACAAACCAGACGATGAAGCCGGTGAGAAGCAGGTGCTTCAACGCCAGCACGAACACCTCGCGCCATCGCCGAGCATGTCGCCGCTTGCCCATACGTGTCTCTGGCACGAGCCGCCTCCGCATAGCCACTCGTCGAGCGTATTGGATTTCGTCATGGAGATGAACGGTGTGCGCCACGCATCCGTCCCCAAAGGCTTTGAGATTCGGGGACGGGGATCAAACTTCGGTGTCGCAGGGACGCCCTGCGTTCGCGCCATCAACAATGACCCGGGCGTGGACTGGTCGAGAGAGCCGGGATCGAAGCGACGCGGTAGGCAGGTGCCCCTTGCAGCTGGTCGATGGTCCACGCGGAGCGGAGTCAAGTCAGAGATCCACCGAGGGTCCGAGGTCAGACCTCGCCGATGGAGTCGTGCTCCGAGCAGAAGGCGAAAGCGCTCCCGTGACCAGAGGGGAATGTGCTGGCTGAACGCCAGCGAACGAGCCGACGTCACCCGGGGTGCGCCGGAGCCGACGCCGGGGTAGAGTCTGCCCAGACGGGTCGAACGTCTCCACGGGGTCCCCGGACCGCGCGACCGCCTTGTCGGGCGGAATCGCTTCCCGAGCGAGCACCGACCCTTTCGCGTTTCGTTGGAGACAGCCGGTGGGCGTTGGCGTCGTGATCGCTGGTACGGTGCTGCTCTGCATGACGGCAGTGTTGCTGCCAGCATGCGGGATGCGGTGGAAGCCTGGCGTCGCCGTCCCGGCCGCGATCGCGTGTGCTATCGCGGCACAAATCGCGATGGTCCTGGCGTCGATGCATCGATGCCTCGTGGGTGATCCCCATACGCTGCCACGGTGGGCGCTGACTGCTGCGGTCGTTCTTGTCTGGTTCGTGAGGGTCCCATGGCTACGCGGTAGGGAACTGCGACATGAAGAGCTGTTTCGACTCGGATTCGTCTGCTTCGCGATTGCGCTCGGAGTGACGACGAATCGTGCGTTCATGAGCGTCGTTCACGAGGACGAAGGCGAGGTCCAGTGGATTGGAACGGAGGGCGAACTCCTCTCGCTCGACGCAGACGCGCGGGAGAGAATGCGCATCATGTCGGAGCTGTGCCTGCCCGAGATTCCACCCGACCAGACCCGGTTCTGCGAGCAGCCCATCCGCAGCTATGACCGAGTGGAAACCTGGCACACTGCGTTCACAGGACTCGAGCGAATCCGATTCTCGGAACGACATCTTGTTCGTGTCGACAGCGGGACGATCGAGTGGGTCGAGAACCCTGTCGCGGACTAGGCGGGTTCGAACTGCGCCACGAGTCCGCCCATCACGACAAACGCGTGACAGCGGCCCCGCTCCGGGGCCCGAGGGTGGCGTGGGGGGCGTGCCGTGGTAGAACGGCGGGACGTCTACGCCCCGGATTCGCATGGCCACCGCGCCACTGCTTCACGTCGATCACCTGAGCAAGCGCTTCGCTGGCGCGGGCCCGATCGCGTGGCTGCTGAGCGCAGCGCGGGCGCGCCGACGGCCGGTCATGGCGTTGACGGACGTGTCTCTCACCGTCGAGCCCGGCGAGATCGTCGCCCTGCTCGGCCCGCCAGGCAGTGGGCGCAGCACGCTCCTGCGCTGTGCCGCGGGCATCATCGCCGCGACCGCCGGCGCAGTCCGGGTGCAGGGCGAGGACCCGGCGCGCATCACGACGCGCCTGCGCGGCGAGATCGGGTTCGCGAGTCGGTTCGACCAGTCCCTGCGGGCGACCCTGTCGGTGCGCGAGAACCTGGCGTTCTATGGGCGCCTGCAGGCGATCGCCGAGGGCGACCTCGACGGGCGCATCGACGAGGCGCTGGCCATCACCGACATCAGCGGCGCGGCCGAGCTGCCGTTCGGTCCGCTGCCGGTGCGGGTGCGTCGCCGCGCCCTGCTTGCCCGTGCCCTGCTCGGTCGCCCGTCGCTGCTGCTCGTCGACGAGCTCACCGCCGGCGTCGACCCGGCGGACCGGGATGCGATCTACAGCGTGGTCTCGCGGCAGGTCGAGGACCGGGGCATCGGCGTCCTCTGGTCGACCCACGACCTCACCGAGGCCCAGTACTTCTGCTCGCGCTCGATCGTGCTCGACGAGGGGCGGGTCGCCGCCGCCGGCGCATGGCTCGAGGTCGAGCCCGCCGTCGAAGCGCTCATGCGGCGCACGGACTCGGAGTGGTCGCCATGAGCAACCTCGTCCGCGTCCTCATCGCGTTCTGGCGCCAGCACACCCGCGAGGCCCTCGCCGACCCGCCGCTGCTGATCCGCGACGCGTCCGTGCTCGCCTCGGCCGTCGCGATGTGCTGGTTCAGCGGCGGCTTCATCGACCGGGCACTCGCCACTGCGGGCACGCCGATGACGAGCAGCTGGTTCCTCTTCGCCCTCACCGGCGTGACGGGGATGCTCATCGTCGACGTCACGCTGCGGGCGTTCACCCGGCGCGTGACCCACGCGCAGAAGTCCGGGCTGCTCGAAGCCGCCGTGATGACCCGCACCCCCCTGTGGCGCATCCTGCTGGTCATGCCGACCTTCGACGTCGCCACGCGCTACGTCGTGTGCTGGGGGCTGCTCGTCGCGGGCCTCGTGCTCGACGGGGGCGCCGTCACCACCGCACAGATGGGGTGGATCGCCGCCGTGCTCGCGCTCGGGCTCGCGGCCATGACGACGATCGCGATGGTGTCGGCGTCGATCTCGATCATCGTGAAGTACACGGACCCGCTCGGGCTGCTCGTGGCGCTCGCGAGCGCGGTCTGCGGCGGCATCGTGTACCCGCGCGCCGATCTGCCGCCGGCGCTGGCCTTCGTCGGCGATCACCTGCCGATCGGGCCGCTCGTCGACGGCCTGCGCGCGGCCGTCGCCGGCGACGCGGACGGCGCCGCCGCGGCGGTCACGACCCTCGGCCTGACCGTGGCCGTGCTGGCGCCGGTCGCCGTGGGCATGTCGATCTACGGCATGCGCCGGCTGCTCGGCGACGGGGCGCTGTGGCGCCGCCGCGGGCCCACGCACATCCAGGCCTGACCGCGCTCACCGCGGCGGCGGCAGGTCCATCGGCGGCGTCGGGTTGCGGGTCGGGTCGCTCATGCCGCCGGCCCAGGGCCGCATCCAGAACCCGACGCCGACGAGCAGCGACCGCCAGCGCATCCGCGTGGCGTCCTCGTCGCGATCGGCCACGGTGAGCATCTGCACGCCGGTGAGCAGCACGTCCATGTGCCCCCCGCGGACCCGCCAGCGGAGCCCGAGCTCGAGGGACGCCGACGCCACGGCCGCGGCGCCGTCGACCTCGAGATCCCCGTCGGGCAGCTCGCCGACGAAGAGGTCCTGCGCCACCCGGGCGCCACCGCGGATCGCTGGGACGACCGTCACGTGCAGCCCGCGCTCGGGGCCGATCCGAAACCGCGGACCGACGGCGAGATCGAGGTACTGCACCGTCCACCGCCCGTCGCGGCGGTCGACTCCGGCGTCGCGGTTCATCGACAGAAAGAGCGTGCCGACGTCGGTGCGAAACGCGACCGGCGACCGGGGTCGAAACTCGAACCCGATGCCGGACGCCCACGACACCGAGGGCACGCCGTCGTCGGGCGCATGCTCACCATGCAGCCCGCTCACGCCGAGGTGAAACCGCCCGCTCACCCAGCGGCGATCGGCCTCGGCGGCTGCGGTCGCCACGACGAGCAGGGTCGCCAGCGCGGCGAGCACGGCGGCGATTCGAGCACCGCGGCGGGGGGTCCACATCGACGTCACGAGGGCTCCGGTGGAAGTCGATCCGACGTGAAGCTACCATGAACGAGAGCACGTCGCGGAATGCGTGGCGTGCCGGGACCGGTTCGACCTGTACGGGGCGGACGCCTCGTCCCCAACGACTCGACGTCTGGAGAGGACACCTATGGAATCGTGGATGCAACGCATCGGCCGGCTTCAGGACATCGACGAATACCGGGAGCTGCACTGGGAGGGGACCTTCGACGAGTACCTCGCCCTCGTCCGCGAAGATCCCCGCATCGTCCGCACGGCGTACCAGCGGATGTACGACATGATCATGTCGTACGGCTCCGAGCAGTACGTCGACAACAAGAAGACCATCACCCGCTACGAGTTCTTCAAGGACCCGATCGACAACGGCGCCGACGCCGTCTTCGGTCTGGACATCCCCCTGATGCGACTCGTCAACGTGCTGCGCGCCGCGGCCGAAGAGTACGGCCCCGAGCGGCGGATCATCCTGCTGCACGGGCCCGTCGGCTCGGCGAAGTCGACGATCGTCCGCGGGCTGAAGAAGGGCATCGAGGCGTACTCGCGCACCGATGACGGCCGCTTGTACACGTTTGAGTGGGTGCTGCCGGAGCCTCTGCAGCACATCTCGGGCGGCCAGGAGGTCTTCGCCAGCCCGATGCACGAAGAGCCTCTGCGCCTGATCCCCGAGGACTGGCGCAAGCAGGCGTACGAAGAGCTCGGCATCCACGACAACCCGTACGTCCACCGGGTGCGCGGCGACCTCGACCCGGCCAGCCGGTACATCTTCAAGGAGCTGATGCGCCACTACAGTGGCGACTGGACGAAGGTGATGCAGCACATCCGCGTGCGCCGCCTTCTGCTCAGCGAGAAGGATCGCGTCGGTGTCGGTACGTTCCAGCCGAAGGACGAGAAGAACCAGGACTCGACCGAGCTGACCGGCGACATCAACTACCGCAAGATCGCGATCTTCGGCTCGGACTCGGACCCGCGGGCGTTCAACTTCGACGGCGAGTTCAACATCGCCAACCGCGGCATCATCGAGTTCATCGAGATCCTGAAGCTCGACGTGGCCTTCCTCTACGACCTGCTCGGCGCGACGCAGGAGCGGAAGATCAAGCCCAAGAAGTTCGCCCAGACGGACATCGACGAGGTGATCATCGGGCACACGAACGAGCCCGAGTACCGCAAGCTGCTGAACAACGAGTTCATGGAGGCGCTGCGGGACCGGACGATCAAGATCGACATCCCGTACATCACCCGGTTCTCGGAAGAAGTCCGCATCTATCGCCGCAAGTACACCGAGGAGCGGATCGGCGTGCACGTCGCGCCGCACACGGTCGAGATGGCGGCGATGTGGGCGGTGCTCTCGCGCCTCGAGGCGCCGAAGAAGCACGACCTCACCATGCTGCAGAAGCTCAAGCTGTACGACGGTCGGTCGATCAGCGGCTACACGCAGGACCACGTGAAGGAGCTCCGCAAGGAGACCGAGCGCGAGGGCATGGACGGCATCAGCGCCCGGTACGTGCAGGACAAGATCTCGAACGCGCTGGTCAGCGGCAAAGCCGAGAACATGATCAACCCGTTCATCGTGCTGTCCGAGCTCGAGTCCGGGCTGCGCAGCCACTCGCTGATCACGAACGACGACGAGAAGAAGCACTACTCGGATCTGCTCGCCGTCGTGCGTCAGGAGTACGAGGACATCGTCAAGAACGAGGTCCAGCGCTGCATCTCGGCCGACGACGAGGCGATCTCGCGCCTGTGCGGCAACTACATCGACAACGTGAAGGCGTACGTGCAGCGCGAGAAGGTCCGCAACCGGTACACCGGCCAGTACGAGGACCCGGACGAGCGGCTGATGCGCTCGATCGAAGAGAAGATCGACATCCCCGAGAGCCGCAAGGACGACTTCCGGCGCGAGATCATGAACTACATCGGGGCCCTGGCGATCGAGGGCAAGCAGTTCGACTACCGCACGAACGACCGCCTGCGGAAGGCCCTCGAGATGAAGCTCTTCGAAGACCAGAAGGACACGATCAAGCTCACGAGCCTCGTGTCGCAGGTCGTCGACAAGGAGACCCAGGAGAAGATCGACGTGGTCAAGCAGCGGATGATCCGCAACTTCGGCTACAACGAGCAGTCCGCCACGGACGTCCTGAACTACGTCGCGAGCATCTTCGCCCGCGGCGACTCCCGCGACAGCGAGTAGCGGGCCCTGCGCCCGCCCCTCGCCTCGCACCTCACACGGAGTCGCCATGAAGATTCGACAGGACCACTCCCGGTTTCGCCAGATCGTCCGCGGTCGGGTGAAGAACGACCTCCGCCGGTACATGTCGAGCGGGGAGCTCATCGGCAAGCAGGGCGACAAGACCGTCAAGATCCCGATCCACCGCATCGACATCCCCCGCTTTCGGTTCGGCTCGAAGGACCAGGGCGGTGTGAGCCAGGGGCAGGGAGACCCCGGCGATCCGGTCGGCGGTGGCGAGGGCGGCGATCAGCCCGGCCAGGGCGGCGAAGCCGGTGAGATGGAGGGCGACAAGGCCCTCGAGATGGACGTCACCATCGAGGAGCTCGCCGAGATCATGGCCGAGGAGCTCCAGCTCCCGAACATCGAACCGAAGGGCAAGAAGGAGATCTCGACGAAGAGCGTGAAGTACTCGTCGATCCGCCCCACCGGGCCCGAGTCCCTGCGCAGCTTCAAGCGCACGTACAAGCAGGCCCTGCGCCGCATGGTGTCGAGCGGCGAGTACGACCCCGGCAATCCGCTCATCATCCCCCGCCGCGAGGACCGCCGGTACCGGTCCTGGAAGGAGGAGGAGAGCCCGACCACCAACGCGGTCATCCTGTACATGATGGACGTGTCGGGCTCGATGGGCGACGAGCAGAAGGAGATCGTCCGCATCGAGAGCTTCTGGCTCGATACGTGGCTGCGATCCCAGTACAAGGGGCTCGAGTCCCGGTACATCATCCACGACGCCACCGCGCGCGAGGTGGACCGCGACACGTTCTTCCACACGCGAGAGTCCGGCGGGACGATGATCTCGAGCGCGTACAAGACCGCGCTGGAGATCATCGACGCCGACTACCCGTCCGACGAGTGGAACATCTATCCGTTCCACTTCTCGGACGGCGACAACTGGTCCGTCGACGACACGGCGACCTGCATGAAGCTGCTCAAGGACGAGCTGATCCCGAAGTCGAACATGTTCGGCTACGGCCAGGTCGAGAGCCCGTACGGATCCGGTCAGTTCATCAAGGATCTGCGCGGGACCTTCGGCGACGAGGACCGCGTCGTGCTGTCCGAGATCCAGAACCGGGACGCGATCTACGACAGCATCCGGACCTTCCTCGGCAAGGGGATGTGACATGTCGCTACCCGAACAACTGCACGCCCTTCGCGCCGAGATCGAAGAGCACGCCCGCGCCTTCGGACTCGACTTCTTCAAGACCATCTTCGAGATCGTCGACTACGACCGCATCAACGAGATCGCCGCGTACGGCGGGTTCCCCACCCGGTACCCGCACTGGCGGTTCGGCATGGAGTACGAGCAGCTCTCGAAGAGCTACGAGTACGGCCTGTCGAAGATCTACGAGATGGTGATCAACACCGACCCGGCCTACGCGTACCTGCTCGAAGGCAACCACCTGACGGACCAGAAGACGGTCATCGCCCACGTCTTCGCGCACGTCGATTTCTTCAAGAACAACTACTACTTCTCGGTCACCAATCGAAAGATGGTCGACCAGATGGCGAACCACGCCGCGCGGGTCCGCCGGCTGATCGACCGGGTCGGGCTCGACCGGGTCGAGGCGTTCATCGACCACTGCCTGAGCCTCGACAACCTGATCGACATGCACGCGCCATACATCCAGCGCGCGCCGGCCGATCACGAGGACGACGAGACGCCCGATCGCACGGTCCAGGTCGCGAAGCTGCCGGCCGAGGGCTACATGGACCGGTTCATCAACCCGCCGGACATCATCGAGCAGGAGCGGCAGCGCCTCGTGCAGGAGGCCGAGGAGCGCCGCCGGAAGTTCCCTGCGCACCCCCAGCGGGACGTGCTCCTCTTTCTCATGCAGCACGCGCCGCTCGACAGCTGGGAGGTCGAGATCCTGAACATCATCCGCGAGGAGGCCTACTACTTCGCGCCCCAGGGCATGACGAAGATCATGAACGAGGGCTGGGCGACGTACTGGCACACGCGGATCCAGACCGAGAAGATGCTGTCGAGCGCCGAGATCGTCGACTTCGCCGACGCAAACTCTCGAGTGCTCGCCACCGCCCCCGGCCGCCTCAACCCGTACAAGCTCGGCGTCGAGCTGCTGCGCGACGTGATCGAGCGGTGGGACAAGGGCATGTTCGGTCCCGAGTGGGAGCACTGCGACTCCCTCGCCGAGCGCGAGTCGTGGGACAAGCAGCTGGGGCTCGGCGTCGAGAAGATCTTCCAGGTGCGGAAGCTCTACAACGACGTCACGTTCATCGACGAGTTCTTTACCCCGGACTTCGTCGAGCGGCAGAACCTCTACACCTTCGGGTACAACCCGAAGACGAAGCAATGGGAGATCGAGTCCCGCGAGTTCGACGCCATCAAGGCGAAGCTCCTCGACTCGCTGACCAACTTCGGTCAGCCCCACATCGAGGTGATCGACGCGAACTTCCGCAACCGGTCCGAGCTGCTGCTGCAGCACCGGTACCACGGCGTGCCTCTCGACGGGGCCTATGCCCGCGAGGTGCTGCGCTCGCTGCAGCGCGTGTGGAAGCGCCCGGTGCACATCGCGACCGTCCTCGAAGACGCGCCGCGCCTGCTCGGGTTCGACGGGGCGACCCACACCGACGAGACGTGGGAGGGGTTGCCGACGGCGTGACGCACGCCGATCGCGCCCCGACGGGGCCGCAGGGTGGCCATCCGAACGGTCCGACCGTACCCTTGCCGCCACCCCTGCGCGCCCCCGAGGCCCCATGTCCATCGCGCCCGAAACCGCGGCTCGCATCGAGCGGCTCGTCACGAACATCGGCTCCGTGTTCCAGGGCAAGCCGCGCATCACGCGGTTGGCGACGACCTGCCTGCTCGCCGGCGGTCACCTGCTGCTGGAGGACGTGCCGGGCGTCGGCAAGACGCTCCTTGGTCGCGCGATGGCGGCGTCGCTCGGCCTGAAGTTCTCGCGCATCCAGTTCACCAGCGACCTGCTGCCGGCCGACATCATCGGCGTGAACATCTTCGACCGGGGCACGAGCGACTTCATCTTCAAGCCCGGCCCGATCTTCGCGAACATCGTGCTCGCCGACGAGATCAACCGAACGGCGCCGCGCACCCAGTCGAGCCTGCTCGAGGCGATGGCCGAGCGACGCGTCTCGATCGACGACGTGACCCACACGCTCGAGCCGCCGTTCCTGGTCATCGCGACCCAGAACCCGCTCGAATCGCACGGCACGTACCCGCTGCCCGAGTCGCAGCTGGACCGCTTTCTCATGCGCCTGTCGGTGGGCTACCCGCCTCGTGAGGTCGAGTCCGAGCTGCTGCGCACCCGCAGCGCCGCCGACCCGGTCGACGCGCTCGACGCGGTGCTCACCGGCGATGAGGTGCTCGCGCTGCAGGCGGTCGTCGACGACGTGCGCTTCGACGCGTCGCTCGTCGACTACGTGATGGACATCGTCGAGCAGACGCGGTCGACCGCGCGCCTCGCCGTCGGCGTGTCGACCCGTGGTGCGCTCGCGCTCCAGCGCGCCTGCCGCGCGTGGGCCCTCACCGACGGCCGCAACTACGTCACGCCCGACGACGTGAAGGCGCTCGTGGCTCCTGTGCTCGCCCACCGCATCTCGCTGGGCAGCGGCGAGACCGTCGTCGGTACGAGCCGCGACGCGTCCGAGAGCCTGCTGCACGAGCTCGTCTCGCGGGTCGAAGTCCCCGTCTGAGCGACGCGACCGACGGCTCGGGGGACCACCGCCCCGTGCGCTCCGCGATTCGCGGGCTCACCCGGCGGTAGCCTCACCCGATCGGGTGCCCATCGAGCCACCCGCTCGACGCGTCAGGGGCACGCGGGGCAGGAGCCGCCGCAGTCCACGTCCTCTTCGTCGCCGTTCTTCACGCCGTCGTCGCAGGTGGCGTCCGCACAGGTGCCCTCGACGCAGCTCGAGCTGAGGCAGTCCGTGTCGGCGCGGCAGAAGAAGCCGGCGGCGCAGCTCGGGCACGAGCCACCGCAGTCGTTGTCCGACTCGTCGAGGTTGAGGACACCGTCGTCGCACCGGTTGATGCAGGTGCCCGCGAGGCAGTCCGCGCCGTCGTCGCAATCCGACGTCACGAGGCACGCGCCGTCGACCGGGCACCCGGCGCAGTCCGGACCGCCGCAGTCGACATCGGTCTCGTCGCCGTTGGCCACGCCGTCGGCGCAGGTCGGCTCGGGGCACGGGTCGCACCCGGCGCCGCCACAGTCGAGGCCCTCTTCGTCGCCGTTGAGTACCCCGTCCTCACAGGTCGGGAGCGCGCAGACGCCCTCGGCGCAGACGCGGTTCTCGCAGTCGTCCCCGTCGACGCAGCCCTCGCCGACGGCGCAGGGCGCGCACGAGCCGCCGCAGTCGACGTCGGTCTCGTCGACGTTCTGACGCCCATCGTCGCAGAGGTTGAAGCAGGTGCCGCTGATGCAGCGGGCCCCTTCGACGCAGTCGGCCTCGAAGGCGCAGCCTTCACCGGGATCGCACGGGTCGCAGTCACCCCCGCAGTCGACGCCGGCCTCGAGCCCATTGCGCACGCCGTCGAAGCAGCTCGGGGACGCGCACTCGCCGTCGATGCAGCCACCGCTCACGCAGTCGGTGTCTTCGGTACAACCGTCGCCGATGCCGCACAGGTCGCAGTGCGGCCCGCCGCAGTCGACGCCGGTCTCGAGGAAGTTCGAGATCCCGTCGAAGCAGTCGCCCACACAGCGCCCGGACCGGCAGATCGCGTCGTCGGCGCAGTCGTCGTCGACCGCACAGATCGCGTCGAGCGCGCACGCCGAGCAGTCCGGGCCGCCGCAGTCGATGTCGGTCTCATCGCCGTCGGCGATCCCGTCGAAACAGGTCGCTTCGTCGCAGATCTTGTCGTCGTTGCAGCGCCCCGACGCGCAGTCCGTGTCGAGGTCACACGACAGACCGAGCCCACAGCCGGTGCACACGCCACCGCAGTCGATGTCGGACTCGGTCCCGTTCTGCACACCGTCGAAGCACTCGGTGAGGCAGCGTCCGCCGATGCACGCGAGAGAAACGCAGTCCTCGTCGATGCCACAGAACTCGCCAATGGCGCAGGGCTCGCAGCGACCGCCACAGTCGATGGCGGTCTCGTCACCGTTCAGCAGCCCGTCGAAGCAGCTCGGTCCGCAGACCCCGCCGTCGCAGTCCGCGTCCTCGAGGCAGTCGCGGTCGTACCGGCACATGTCGCCGGCCACGCAGCCGTCGCAGAAGCCGCCGCAGTCGACATCGGACTCGAACCCGTTCACGAGCCCGTCGGTGCAGCTCGGCTGGCAGATCCCGCCGGAGCACTCCCCGCCAAGGCAGTCTTCGCCGACACGGCAGGTGGCGTCGACGGCGCACGGGGCGCAGGTGTCGCCACCACAGTCGGTGTCGCTCTCGGTGCCGTTGCGGATGCCGTCGACGCAGTCCGAGATGCAGACGCCGGCCTCGCAGCGCAGCGAGCGGCAGTCGGTGTCGAGCTCGCAGGATTCGTCATCCGGGCACGGTCCGCAGACGCTGCCGCAGTCGACGCCGGTTTCGAAGCCGTTGCGCACGCCATCGTCGCAGTCCGACACGCAGACATCGTCGACGCATGCACCGCTCTCGCAGTCGCCGCCGCGGTCGCAGGCGCGCCCGTCGACGCATGGCGCGCACGTGTCGCCACCACAGTCGACGTCGGTCTCGTCACCGTTCGCGATGCGGTCGTCGCAGGTCGACGCGCAGAGGCCGAAGTCGCAGGACAGCGAGAAGCAGTCGGTGTTCAGGCGGCACGTGCGGTCGTCTTCGCAGGGCGCACAGAGGGGGCCACCGCAGTCGGTGTCCGTCTCTTCGCCGTTGAACACGCCGTCGTCGCACGACCCGGTGCACACGCCCTCGAAGCAGGTCGCGGTGATGCAATCCCGATCGAGGTCGCAGAGATCCCCCTCGTCACACGGGCCACACTCGAAGCCGCCGCAATCGATATCGGTCTCATCGCCGTTGAGGATGCCGTCGCCGCAGCTGACGTCGACGCAGAGGCCCTCGCCACCGCACACGCCGGACAAGCAGTCGTCGTTGACGTCGCAAGCCTCGCCATCGGCGCAGCCCTCGCAGTCCGGACCACCGCAGTCGACGTCGGTCTCTTCGCCATCCCGGACCTCGTCGTCGCAGGTGGCTTCGGCGCAGGTGAGCATGTCGCAGCGGCCGCTGGCGCAGTCCGCGTCGCCCGAACAGGCGGCGTCGAGGTCGCAGCCGTCACAGTCCGGGCCGCCGCAGTCGACGTCCGACTCCTCACCGTTGGTGCGTCCGTCTTCGCAGGTGGCGTAGGCAGAGCACGCGCCGTCGATGCAGTTGCCGGTCACGCAGTCGGCGTTCTCGGCGCAACCGCGCCCGAACCCACACGGCCGGCAGACGCCGCCGCAGTCGATGTCCGTCTCGTCGCCGTTCTCGATGCCGTCGTCGCACCGGGCGCCGGGGCCGCACGCGCCGCCCGGGCAGTTGAGCGTGACGCAGTCGCTGTTCTCTTCGCAGCGGGCGCCCTCGACGCAGGGATCACAGGTCGGGCCGCCGCAGTCGACGTCGGTCTCGGCGCCGTTCAGTACGCCGTCCATGCAGTTCGTGTCCGTGCAACGCCCGTCGGTGCACGATCCGCTGTCGCAGTCCTCGCCGAGGATGCAGCGCTGACCGATGTCGCAGCCGCCGCACGTGGCGCCGCCGCAGTCGACGTCCGTCTCGCGGGCGTTGCGCACCCCGTCGTCACAGGTCGACGCGAGACACACGCCGGCGTCGCTGCACGACCCGGTCGAACAGTCTCGACCGAGCTCGCAGGCCTCGCCGACCCCGCACACGCTGCAGCTCGTGCCGCCGCAGTCCACGTCGGTCTCGGTCTGGTTCAGCACGCCGTCGTCACAGGTGGCCTCGGCGCATCGGCTGCCTTCGCAGACGCCGTTCGCGCAGTCGTCGCCGTCGACGCAGAACTCGTTGGTCAGGCAGCCGTCGCACGGGCCGCCGCAGTCGACGTCCGTCTCTTCGCCGTTGCGCTCGCCGTCGAAGCACGAGCGCTCGACGCACCGGCCGCCTCGGCAGTCACCGGTCACGCAGTCGCCGTTCACGAGGCACTGGTCGCCCCCCGCGCACGGCGGGCAGAAGCCGCCGCAGTCGACGTCCGTCTCGGCGCCGCCCTGGACCCCGTCATCGCAGACCGGATCGCCGCACACGCCGCCGTCGCAGACGCCGGTCGCGCAATCGACGTCGATCTCGCAGGTGAGGCCGATCGCGCAGGGGTCGCACGACCCGCCGCAGTCGACGTCCGTCTCGTTGCCGTTCTGATCGCCATCGTCGCACGAAGGCGTCGCGCAGACGCCGCCGTCGCAGAGCGTCGAGATGCAATCGACGTCGTCGGCGCAGGCCAGCCCGAGAGCGCACGGCCCGCAGGACCCGCCGCAGTCGACGTCCGTTTCGTCGCCGTTCTGGGTGTCGTCGTCGCACGAGGCCGGCGGATCGACGCACCGCTCGTCCACGTCGCACAGCTGCCCCTCGAGGGCGCAGTCCACGACGACGCGGGTGTACGAACAGGTGCCGTCCTGTGGGTCGCACGTGCCGTCGGGCTCGAAGCCGAAGAACGACGTCCCGTCGCACCGGCTGGCCGGAGGCGCGTCGCAGACGACCCCGTCGCAGGGATCGAGCTCGATGCACGCCGCATCGGCGCAGCCGTTCTCGCAGGTCTCGATCTGCGGCGCATAGGTGCACACGTCGCCGGAGCAGAACCCGATCGGGCTGAACGTGTACAGGTCATCCCCGACACACGCCTTCGGGGGCGGCGTGATGCACGAGGCGTCTTCGCACGCTGGATCCGGCTCGGGGTCCCCGCCACAGGCCACCGCGAGGCAGCAGAGCGAGAGGACGACGAGCCCCCGGGGGAAATGGGACACCAGAGATGAACGCATGAGCGGGCGCCTGTTGGGGCAGAGAACCAGTCGTGGACAGCCTACTCGCCGCAGTACCGCAGTGCACAGACCGGCGTGTCCTGCAGCTCGTACAGGTAGAATCCGCCGCAGTTCGCCATGCGGATGTTGTTGCTCCACCGGCAGCTGCTGCCCGACCAGTAGTAGCAGACCTGCCGCGTCACGATGCCGTCACCCACCGCCGGGTTGGACCCGTTGATGTAGCCCGGCGCGTCGGTGCCGCAGTCGTAGTAGTTCGGACGCGTCGTCGGGATGCGCGTGCCCGCTGCTCCAGAGAACCGGTACCAGCCCGGGCCCGTGTACTCGCCGTCGTTGCGATTGCGCTCACAGAACTCGACGTTGCCGTTGCCGTCGTTGAACGAACGGTTGCGGTCCGCTCGTGTCAGATTGCGGTACGCGCCGGAGCAGACCGCGGCCGCGCCGGGATCGACCCCGCCGCCGCCGCCGCCGCACGACGGGGTGAACCGGGTGCCGTCGCCGGACGCCGACCAGGCAGTGGTCATGCGCCCCGCGCGCGCGATGCCCGCCGAGCCGCCCGCGCCTTCGATGCCCTGGGTCACGGTGTGGCCGGACACCGAGCAGCTCGCGCACATCACGGCGACCTGCTGGGTCGTCTCCTCGATGTGCACCTGGAAGGTCGAGCGATTCGACCGCCCGTACTCGTACACGCCGTTGTACTCGATAACGAAGATCCGGTTCGGCGCCGTGCCGTACGTGCCGTAGCGGATCGTGCCGCCGGCCGACGGGTTGAGGTCCGTCCAGTACGCCGCGATCATGCCGTCCGGGTCCGTGGCCGACGGGATCGTGCCGCCGTTGCAGCAGCCGGACGTGCCGCCCGCGTTGCCGAGGTAGACGAAGCCGTTCGACGAGATCCGGACCTGGGTGTAGTCCGTGTCGAAGAAGCTGAACGTGAACGGCAGGTTGATCGCCGGGCCCACGCCGTCGTCGTATCCGGACGTCGCGTCGTTGGTCCACGAACTCGGCGTCAGCCAGCGGTACGTGGTGGCGGCGGCGGTGTACGTGTCGCAGGTCTCGACGGCGCTCGGCGGCGTCGCGTCGCCCCCGATCTCGCGGGTCCAGATCTGCCAGTTGCCGCTGCCGAGGCCCGACGTGCCACACTTGCGGCTGCCATCGTCTTCGCCCCAGTCCGTGCCGTCGCTCTGGTTGCTGTCCATGCCGCGGTCGTCGAAGTCGACCGTGAAATCGCCGGTGTCGCCGCAGGAGTCCTCGCCCTCGAGGTAGCCCCAGTTCCAGCTGTCGTTCAGCCCACGGAACTGACCGTTGATGTTGTTGCGGCGGGCCGGCTCCGGCTGCGTGTCGCCGGCCCCGTTCTGCTGCTCGAAACAGACGCCGGCGTCGGACCCGGACGCGGTGATCTCCATGTACCAGTTGATGTCGTAGAACGAGAGGTCGACCGTGAACGCGCCGTCGCGGTCGCTGTTGCGGCACGTGAACCGGATGTCGCTGTCGTTCGTGATCCGGGCGCGCATGCCGTTCCACACGTAGTCCTGAGCGGACAGCGGGCGCGACCGCGCGAGGTCGGCGTAGTAGCCGCCCGCCCGGTCGTTGAGCGTCGAGTTGCGGGTGTTGGCGACAAGGGTCCAGCCGCCGCCATCCGTCGTCATGTCGCAGTACGCGTCGACGTACGAGCCATCACCCTCGGGGTCGACCTGGTACACGCCGTTCGTCGAGCCCGGGTTGCGCGCGAGGATGTCCTGGCACGACCGCCCCTGATTGGCGCTGGCGTTCGGCTCGCGCACCCAGATCTGCCAGTTGCCGCTCGTGGTGTAGACCGAGCCGCACTTGCGGCTGCCGTCGTCCTCGCCCCAGTCGGTGCCGTCGAGCTGGTTGCTGTCCATCCCGCGGTCATCGAAGTCGACGGTGAAGTCGCCGGTGTCACCACAGGAGTCCTCGCCCTCGAGGTAGCCACCCCAGTTCCACTGGTCGCCGCTGGTGCGCACCTGACCGTTCAGGTTGTTGCGTCGACGGGGCGTCGGCTGGGTGTCCCCTGCGCCGTTCGACTCTTCGAAGCACACCGAAGCGTCGGACGTCGAAGCGGTCAGCTCGCGGTACCAGCCCACGTCGTAGAACGAGAGGTCGACGTTGTACGAGCCACCACGGTCCGTCGTGCGGCACGAGAACCGGACGTCGCTGTTGCCGCCAACGACCGGGCGCAGGCCGTCCCAGATGTGGGTGTGCGGCGACACCGGGCGCTCGACCGCGAGGTCGGCGTAGTACGCGCCACCGCGGTCATCGAGGGTCGTGCCGCGGGTGTTCGCGACGAGGGTCCAGCCACCGCCGTCCGTCGTCATGTCGCAGTAGACCTCAACGGTCGTGCCGCCGGGGTTGATGCGGTACACGCCGCTCGTCGCGCCGGGATTGTCGGCGAGGATCTCGTTGCACGAAGTGCCAAGCGGGGTGCACGGCGAGCACTCGGAGCCGCCGCAGTCCACGCCGGTCTCGTCGCCATTCTGCGCGCCGTCCGAGCACGAGAACTGGCACGCGGCACCGTGGAACCCGGGGTCGCAGACGCACGCGCCGTTGCCGCCGAGGCCGTCGTTGCAGGCACCGTTCGCGCCGCACGAGGGGCAGGCGGTGCAGCTCGGGCCGTAGTAGCCGGGCGCACAGGTGTTGCAGAGCGCGCCGGCCCAGCCGACGTCGCAGGCGCAGGTGCCGTTGCCACCGAGGCCGTCGCGGCACGTGCCGTTCGCGCCACACGCCGGGCAGGCCGAGCAGCTCGGGCCATAGAAGCCGGGCTGGCAGGTGTTGCAGAGCGCGCCCGTCCAGCCGGCGTCGCACGAGCACGTGCCGCCGCCGCCGATGCCGTCGTCGCAGGTGCCGTTCGCGCCGCAGTTCGGGCAGGCGGTGCAGCTCGCGCCGTAGTAGTTCGGCAGGCAGGTGTCGCAGTCGACGCCGGTGAAGCCGGGGTCGCACGCGCACGAGCCGTCGCCGCCGAGGCCGTCGCGGCAGGTGCCCGTGGCGCCGCAGTCGCGGCACGGCAGGCAGTCCGGGCCGAAGAATCCGGGCGCGCAGCTGTCGCACGCCGCGCCGGCCCAGCCGACGTCGCACGCGCAGACGCCGCCGCCGGCGATGCCGTCGTCACACGTGCCGTTGGGGCCGCACGGCGGGCAGGGGTTGCAGCTCGGGCCGTAGTAGCCCGACGCGCAGTCGGCGCAGGCGAGGCCCGCCCGGCCCGGGTCGCACGCGCACGTGCCGTCGCCGGCGCGCCCGTCGTTGCAGGTACCGAAGCCGCCACAGGGATCCGCCGCGCCACCGGGGCACGGGGTGCAGCTCGGGCCGTAGTAGCCCGACGCGCAGTCCGAGCAGTCGGCGCCAGCCCACGCGGCGTCACAGGCGCAGGCGCCGGTGCCACCGATGCCGTCGTCGCAGGTGCCGTTGCTGTTGCAGGCGTTGCCGACACCGCCGGGGCACGGGTCGCAGTCCGGCCCGGCGCGGTCCACCGTGCACGCGTCACACGCGGCGCCAGTGAAGCCGGGGGCGCAGACGCAGGTTCCGTCGCCGCCGATGCCTTCGGCGCAGGTGCCGTTCACGCCACAGTCGGGGCAGGCATCGCAGTCGGGGCCGTAGTAGCCCGACGCGCAGGCGTTGCAGCTGCCGCCGGCATACCCGTCGGCGCAGGCGCAGGCGCCCGTGCCGTCGATGCCGTCGTCGCAGGTGCCGTTGCCACCGCAGGGATCGGCCGCGCCGCCGGGGCACGGCACGCAGAGCGCGCCGAATCGGCCGGGCTCGCAGGCGTCACACGCCGCGCCGGTGAATCCGGCGTCGCACGAGCACAGGCCCGTGCCGTCTTCGCCGTCGTCACACGTGCCGTTGTCGTTGCACGGCGTCGCCGCGCCCCCCGGGCAGGGGTCGCAGTCCGCGCCGTAGCGCCCCGGCGGGCATCCGCCGTCGCAGACACCGTCGATGCAGCGCCCGCTGAAGCAATCCGAGTCCTCGAAGCAGCTGTCACCCTCTTCGAACTCGCCGCACGTGTTGTTCACGACACCGTCGCAGTCGTCGTCGATCTCGTTGTCGCAGTCTTCGATCGCCTCGAACGACACCTCGCCCTCGAACTCGAACGGCGCGTCCGTGCCGTTCTCGAAGGTGAGCTGTACCACCGCGCTGTCGCCGAACACCTCGGCCGGCGCGAGGTCGCCGACGCGGAAGAGGCCGCCGTCGGCCGCCGAAGGAGCGAACGGGCCGTCCACCGCACCCGGATCGGCCGCGTTGCCGTACGGGTACTGGTACGGCTGGTGCGCCGGGTCACCGCTGTAGCGGATCTCGATGTGCACGTTGTCGAGGGCGACGCCGTAGAAGTTGCGGACGGCGACGTCGCCGCAGAACACGCCCTTCACCGGGTACAGGTCGTCGTACTGGGGGCGCGAGCCGGCGAGATCCGCGTTCACGCACTCCGGCGCGGTCGGCTCACCGGGGCGCGACGCGGCAACCGTCGCGTCGTCCGACTCGAGCTCGAGGCTGTCCGGGGGGCTCGAACCCGAGACCCCGTCCTGCACGACACGCGCCGGGCACCACGACGCCTGCCCGACCGTCCGCAGCGTCGAGCCGACGGCGGTGTCTTCGACGCGGGTGATCGTCATCGTCCCGGCGACCGGGTCGGCTGTGCCGTAGAACCGGGTGAGCACGACGCGCTGGCCACGAACCTCGTCCGCTTCGGTGGGCGCCTCGATCGGGTCGGGCGTCACGGCATCGGGCGCCGCCACGTCCGCAGACGTCGCGCTGACGTCCGCGACCCGTTCGGTGTCGCTGTCGGCATCGGGCTCCGACGCGCAGGCCGTGAGGGCCACCATCGCAATCAGTACCCACGCTCGACGCGCTAGTTCGTTGATCCGTCGCATCGCACTGTTCTCCTTCCGAGCCGCTGTCGGCGGTCTCTGTATTCTGACGTGGGGCACGGGGGGATGCAATACGCGCACCAGCCAAAACGCCGGGGTTCGGCGGGCGCGAAGGATCGCACGCAGCCGAGACCCACGCATCCTTTTCGCACTTCTGCGCAACCGATGCGTAGTTCTCGGACCGGTCGGGCCACCCTCTGGCACGTGCGCCGATGGCGTCCTACTCTCCATGGGTGACCCCGACTGGCACCGACGAGGCCCCCGGTTGAGCCGTTTCAGCGCTGTTCTGCGTCCGCCACGCAAGCTCACGTTCACGCGAGACGGACGCTGGTTCGTCACGATGACCGTGCTGCTCGGCATGGGCGCCGTGAACACCGGCAACAACCTCCTGTACCTGCTGCTCGGCATGATGCTCGGCCTGATCATCGTCTCGGGCATCCTGTCCGAGCGCGTGCTGCGCCGCCTCGACGTCGAGCGCATGCCCACCGGCGACCTCTTCGCGAAGCGCGAGAACCGGATGTCGTGGCGCGTGACCAACGGCAAGCGGCTGCTCTCGGCGTTCAGCATCATCGTCGCCGAGCACGAGGCGCGGGACACCCGTCGGCAGCGCCGGATCGCCCTCGGGCTCACCCCCGACCCGCCGCGCCGCAAGAAGGACCGGCAGGCCGAGAACGATCCCGGGGGCCCGCGCGGGCTCGCGCTCCGCGTCCCGCCGGGTAGATCGCTCGTCGCCACGGGCTACTACACCTTCCCCCGACGTGGGCTGTACCGCTTCGCCGGGCTCGACGTCGGCACCCGGTTCCCCTTCGGCTTCTTCGAGAAGGTCCGCCCGGTTCGCGAGCCCCACGAGGTGCTCGTGTACCCCGAGATCCGGCCCGAAGCCGCCGCTCGACGCAGCCTCGACACCCGTCTCGGTGAGCGAGAGCGCCCCTTCGAGGGCCGATCCGGCGACTTCTTCGGCCTGCGCGAGTTCCGCGACGGCGACGACCGCCGCGACGTGCACTGGAAGGCCTCCGCACGACGTGAACAGCTCGTCCGCCGCACCTACGAACGCCAGGACAGCGAGGCGATCGCCCTGCACCTGTACGACTGGGCGCCCCCGTCGGACGACGCCGACGCCGAGGCCCGCACGCTGCACGCGGTTGAAGAGGCGATCGTCGCGGTCGCCTCGACCTGCGCCGCGCTGTCGGCCGAGGGCGTGCGCTTCTCGCTCCACACGATCGGCGCGGTGGTGCCCGAAGGCACGGGCCCCGGGCAGCTGCAGACGGTCCTGCGACACCTCGCGCTGCTCGAGATCGACCGCGACGCCGACCCGCCGCCGCTGACGCGCTCGTCGGCGCGCAACCGCATGCTCTTCGCCCCCGACCACGCGCCGGGCACGGCGACGCACGGGTTCGACGACATCGTTCGCCCGCTGGCCGCCGCACCGGTCGCCGCGGCCCTCGACGAGGCCGCCTGATGCGTCTGTACGGCCTGCGAAAAGGACTCGTGTACGCGATGATGACCATCGCGTTTCTCACGCTCCACCTGTCGCGTGAGCTGAGCCCGCTCGTGCCGCCGCTCTACTACCTCGGCGCGCTGGTCAGCTGGTTCTGGGACGAACCGCGGGTGAACCACGCGCGCCAGGCGCGGTTCTGGACGGTCGCGACCCTCGCGGTGTTCGCCTTCACGCTGCTCGACGTCTTCGTCATCGGGGAGTTCTTCCTGATCTCGGCGATGAACTTCGTGCTCTTCCTGGCGACGGCGAAGCTCTTTCAACGGGCCGAGCACAAGGACTACACCCAGGCGATGGCGCTCAGCCTGCTGCTGCTCGCAGCGGGCTCGGTCCTGAACGAGAACCTCTCGTTCGGGCTGCTCTTCGCGGCGTACACCATGGTCGCGACCGTCGCGCTGGTGACCCAGCACCTGCAGGTCGAGGTCACCGAGCACCACGGCAAGCGGGGGCGCAACCTGCGGATGGAACGGCCCGTGCTCGTCGCCACCGTGCTGCTGGCCATGCTGGTCTTCGCGGGTTCGGCGGCGTTCTTCTTCGCGTTCCCCCGCGTTGGCATCGGCGCCTTCGTGCAGCAGAATCGGCAGGGTGTGACGTCCAGCGGGTTCGGCGACGACGTGCAGCTCGGTGAACACGGCACGATCCGCGAGGACGCGACGATCGTCATGCGCGTCGTCTTCATGGAGCCGCCCGGCGAGATGGTACAGAACGTCCACTGGCGCGGGCTGTCCCTCGACTACTACGACGGGCGCTCGTGGCACGACCGCGACGACGAGCGCGTCGATGTGACGGCGTTCGCCGAGGGCGAGGGCTTCTCCGTCGTCCGCAGCTCGATGTTCGCCGAGTGGGACGAGATCGTCGCGGGCACCCTGCCCGTCGAGGTGAACCTCGAGCCGATGGACAGCGACGTCGTCTTCGCCCCCGGGCGGCTCGTCGCGCTCTCTCTGCCGAACACCGTCAGCGAGATCCCGGCGAGCGCGTTCGGGCGCGCGATCGAGGCCGATCAGTCCGGCGAGGTGCGGCTCCGGACCCGCGGGTCGCTCGGGGTTCGCTACATCGGCTGGTGGGCGCCACAACCGACGTCCGACTCTCCGCTCGGCGACGGCGCCTGGGCCACGGGCCACGCGGACCTCCGCGAAGCCCTCACCACCGCCATCGCCGAGGCGCGCAGCCTCGAGCTCGAAGGGGACGCCGAGCCCGACGAACCGATCGACGAAGGCGACGACAGCGCGGTCGACGACCTCGACGAGGGCACGCCCCCACCGCCGCGGTCCCCCGATCGTGCGGCGTCCACGGCCGACCTCACCGACGGATCCGGACGCGGCGCCGATGCGCCCGTAGATGCCATCGACGGCTCCGGCGACGCGGCTCCGGACGCCACCGACGGCTCTGGAGACGCGGCTCCGGACGCCACCGACGACGCGGTCCCCGATGCCACCGACGGCTCCGGCGACGCGGCCCCGCAGCCCGAGCCCGAGCCGGCCTTCACCGCTGCCGACGTCGAGTGGCCGCTCTCGTCCGAGGACGTCGCCCGCGCCGTCGCGCACCTCGACTTTGGCAACAACCGTGCGCGGCGGTGGCTGCAGCACCTGGCCACGCACTATCTGCAGCTGCCGCGAGACGCGATCACACCGCGGATGGCGGAATGGACGGCCGCGCTGCGTGCGGACCATCCCGATGCCGCCGACTTCGCCGTCGCGCTCGAGCGCACGCTGTCTACCCAGCTCACCTACACGACCGACCTGCCCCAGCCGTCGAGCGCTTCGGCGAACCTCGTCGACGAGTTCCTCTTCGAGTGGCAGCGCGGCCACTGCGAGTACTTCGCCACCACGATGGTCGTTCTGCTCCGCGAGCAGGGGATCCCGGCGCGCATCGTCAACGGGTTCCTCGGCGCGGACTACAACGAGGTCGGCGACTACTGGAACGTGCGGCAGGCCAACGCCCACTCGTGGGTCGAGGCGTTCCTGCCCGACGTCGGATGGGTGCGGTTCGACCCGACCCCTGCGGGATCGGTCGACATCGGACCCGCCGGGCGGTTCCGCCGGCTCGCGCTGTGGATCGACAGCATGCGGCTGAAGTGGTTCCGCTGGGTCGTCGAGTACGACCTCGAGAAGCAGTTCACCGTGGTGCGCGACGCCCTGCGCAATCTGACCGGCGACGACGACACGTCCCGCAACACCGAGATGCAGATCGCCGAGAAGCTGCGGAACATCGTCTGGTGGCTGTTCCGCAACAGCCGCGCCCTCGCCTCGCAGCTCTTCCTCTTCGGGTTCTCGGTGTGGTTCTACCGCAGGCGGGCCCTCGCGCGGATCCCGTGGAGCGGCGCCGACACCGCATGGGCCGCTGGCTGGGCCGTGCTCGCGATCGCCGCGTTCAACGCGTGGTGGGACGGCGGCCTCGACGCCCTCGCCCTCGCCCTCGCTCTCGGCCCCGTGGTCGTCGTGTCTGTCGGGGCATGGCTGATCCGACGCGACCTCATGGCGCCGGATACCGCAGTGTCCCGGTCCCGGTCCGCTGGCACGGTACGGGTGTCACTGCTCTACGCCCGCCTGCTCCGGGACATCGAACGCGAAGACGACAGCTTCCCGCTGTCGATCACGGTCGGCGAGCTGCGCGCCTGGCTCGAGGGGCTCCCCACCGACATCGTGAGCGCGCTCGAGCCCTTCCTCGCGCTCTACGAACGCGCGCGCTTCGGCGGGATCGATGACGACGAAGAGGCCGTCGGCGACGCGGCCCGCGACCTCCGTCGTCTCCGCCGGCCGCTCCGTCGGGCCATCCGCGATCGGGTCCGCGAGCGAGACCGCGCCACCGTCCTGGACGACGACGACGACACGCAGGCGTCCGTCACCGCCGAAGGCTGACCCGCGTGGACGGCCCGCGCTGCGGGCGCGCTACCGCGTGGCGTGTGCGCGAATCGCGTCGATGACCGCCGCCTGATGATCCGCAGGCAACCCGGGGTAGATCGGGATCGACAGCACCTGCTTGCACAGGTCACGCGACACCGGGACGGCGTCCGGATCCGGATCCAGCGACGCAAAGCACGCCTGCTCCGCGAGTGTCCGCGGGTAGTAGATCGCTGACCCGATGCCAGCCTCTCGCAGCTCCGCGTGCAAACCGTCCCGGTCCGCGACGCGCAGCGTGTACTGGTTGAACGAATGGACGAGCTCGATCGACGGATCGTCGCCCAGCGGCAACGCGACCCGCTCGGGGTCCAGGTCCGCGAAGGCGGCGTCGTACCGAGCAGCGTTGGCGCGCCGCTCGTCGATCCAGCCGTCGAGGGCGGGCAGGCGGACGCGAAGGACAGCCGCCTGGATCGTGTCGAGCCGCGAGTTGTAGCCGATCTCAACGTTCTCGTACTTCACCCGGGACCCGTGCTGGCCGAGCATCCGCACCCGGTCGGCGACGTCCTCGTGCGGAGTCACGACACCGCCGGCATCCCCGAACGCGCCGAGGTTCTTGGCCGGGAAGAAGCTCAGCGTGGCGGCATCCCCGAAGGTCGAGACGCGCTGGCCGCGCACCCATGCGCCGAACGCCTGCGCGACGTCCTCGATGATGCGCACGTCGTCCCGCCCTGCGGCGTCGAGCGCGCGACGCAGGTCGGGCACGTCGACGGGCCGACCGAAGAGGTGCACCGGGATCACCGCCTTCGTTTGTGGCCCGACCCGCTCCATCATCGACGCCGTGGTGACGTTGAACGTCGCGGCGTCGACGTCGCAGAACACCGGCGTCGCGCCGACCAGCGACACCGACGTCGCCGTCGACACGAACGTGAACGCCGGGCACACGACCTCGTCGCCGGGGCCGATGCCCAGCGCGAGCAGCGCGAGCACGATGGCGTCGGAGCCGTTGGCCACGCCGATCACGTGAGCGCCGTGGCCGAGCCACGCCGCGCACTCGTCTTCGAACAGGCCCACTTCGGGCCCCTTGATGAACGCGCCGTGCTCGGCGACGTCGAGCAGCGCCTTCTGAATCGCTTCACGCTGTCGCGTGTACAGCACGCCGAGATCGAGCAGCGGGATCGACATGGCTACCTCCAGAAGGGGTCGGGCGCGACCGGTCGGACCCGGCGCGCATTCTCTTCGAATGTCTCTGCGGCGTCGACGAAACCCTGCGCGGCGAGGGGTTCGCTGAGGGCGCCCCAGGCGCGCGCGTAGTCCTCGTGCACGAGCGCACTCCACGAGTCGACGTGGGGCGGGTCGGGCTCGATGATGTACCGCTGCAGCACCGCCTGATGTCGCTCCGCGACTTCGACGAGCGACATCGGACGCGCACCGGGCGCCTGCACCTCGAACAACACGCCCCACGGCACGAGCTGCGTCTGCTGGGCCAGCTGCGGCGAGAACACGTCGGTCAGGTACACCGGACGTCCCTGCTGCTGCAGCCCGCGAACAAGCGCGACCGTATCGATGTTGCGCTCGGCGTGATCGATGCCGTCGAGGGGCCGCCCGCCAAGCTCGCGTTGCACCCGAGATGCGTACCAGGGGTGCAGCAGCATCCGTACGTCGACATAGGTCACATCGTGCATCTTGCCGAGCGCGCGGTGGACGTAGAGGAATCCGTACAGCCGGTGGTCGCCCGTCCCGAGCAGCACCGACCCCGACGGCACCGATCCCGCCACGTTGCGCAGGTAGATCTCGACCGTCGGGCGGTGGTGCTCGCGCACGTCGTCAAAGCGCGCGACGATCGACACGTAGGCGACCGCGACGGCCGTCGCGATCACCGGCAGTCGCGGCGCGATGGGGCGAATGACACGGTCCGCTCCGAGAGCGACCCACGGCGCGACGAGCAGCGCCGGCAGCAGGTGGAACCGCTCGACGACGTGCCGAGCGACGCCGTCCGGCGAGAGATTGAACCGCGACAGCAGCACCGGGCCGACGAGCACGAAGGCGAGCCCGAGCATCGCGAGCCCCCACCGGTCTCGTGCCTCACCGCCCGACCGCCCCTCACGCACGACCGCGATCAAGCCAAGCACCGCGACGAGCGCGCCGACGTACAGGTAGTGCTCGATGACCGTCCCGAAGAGCAGCTCGATGTGCCGCATCGGCAGCCCCGCGCCCCCCTCGTAGATCCCCAGCTGAAACGTGCCGAAATCGCGGCGCAGCAGATGGTGCACGAGGCCATCGAGCGAGCCCGTGTCGCCCCACGCCCACCGCGTGCCCGCGGCGCCACCGGTGAACACGAGCTGGAGCTGTACGAGGGACCCGATCACCAGCCCGAACGGGCCCGCGGCCCACGCCCGCGCCGTTCGCTCGGCCTCGCGGATCCCGATCACGACGCCGTAGAGTCCGATCGGTGCGAGGCCCACGATCGTGTGGTTGTTCGCGAGACCGATCCCGGCGAGCGCGGCGAGGACGCCGACCCGCGTCGCGCCGGTCACGCGAGAACGGGGACCGGCGACGGCGACGATGCCGGACGCGACCGCCGCGTGCATCGCGAACACCTCGGCGTGGGTCGACTGGATCCATGCGCCCGCGCCGAACGCATAGAGCGCCGTCGCGATCCCCGCCCCCAGTTCGTGGGCGCGATGGTTCAGACACGCGCGCCACACCCCGTAGACCGTGATGCCACCCAGCAGCGCGACGGCGACCGCCGCCCCCTGGGCCGGCGCGTCGATCGGCAACCACGACCAGAGCCGCAGCCACACCACGGTCGCCGGGTATCCGGACGGGTGAGCGACGCCACCCTCGGTGAAGAGCGTGATGAACTCGCCGTTGTCGCCACCGAGCACGTGGGTCGCCGAGGTGGCGACGTAGACGAAGGTCGCAAGCACCGCGAGGACGATGCCGACACGATCCCTCGGCGGATCCTCGTCACGGGCCGAGCGCACCGACTCCGCTGGCTCCTGGGCCGGCTCCTTCTCGGGGGGGTCGGCCACGGGCGGCGTGGGGGCCGTGGGCGCCGTGGGCACCGTCTCGTCGGCGCGTGCGCTGCTCACGCGAACCTCACCAGCAACCACCACGTCGCGAACAACGCGGCGGCGCCCCCGAGCCAGAGGCCGAGCGGACGGCGACGCACACGCCCCTCGGCGGTGAGCCCGAACCAGCCAGCGGCGGCCAGCGCCCCGATCCACGCGACGAACGCCAGGGACGCCCCGGCGGCGTGCCAGGGCGACGGTTGCCGATCGCGCCATGCATCGAGCTGGGCGCGGTACCGATCGGCGTGCGCGGGGCGGGCGTCCGGGTCGTCCGTCCGCTGTATCGCCATGGCGTCGGCAATGCGCGGATGCAGGCCATCGAGCACATCGACGTGCGGCGTCCAGAGGTGACGGGTCGCCATGACGGCGGACCGTGCGCTGCGCCAGCAGAAGAGCGCGCCTTCGACGTCGCCCGCGTCGTTGCGGGCGTCGCCGAGGTCCACGAGTCGCGACAGGGCCTCGTCGTCGGCCCCGCCGAACGGGGTGAGCCACTGGGCCGCGTGCCGGTAGTGGTAGGCCGCCGAGATGGCGTCCCCCTCGGACTCGGCCGCGATCCCCAGCGACAACGAACGGCTGGACTCGACGGAGGCGCGCGCCGTCACCACGACGAGGGCGACCACGACGAGCGCGATCGCCGCCCCCCATCGGACGCGGCGGTGAGACCCGTTCATGCTCAGATGAAGTCCCGTCGCTGGAAGATCCACGACCCGGTCGACAGCAGAATCAGCAGGTACCCGGCCGCGTAGAGCGTCGCGTTCCAGACGTACTCGAACGGTACGCCCAGCCCGTAGGTCACCTGCGTGGTGACCGTGAAGTACGTCATGTCCGGCCAGACGTTCACGACCGTCGTGAGGATGCCGATCAGAACCGGCCCCGTCCCGTCCTCGACCAGCTCCGGCAAGAAGGCCTGGAGCTCGGGGATGAGCCGGGCGACGACCCACAACCCGAGGGTCAAGAAGCCAGACACGTACGGCGTCGAGAACGACGAGAAGAAGAGCGCCACCGCGGCGACGATCAACGACTCCATCAGGATCAGCCAGTAGGCCGCGAAGAGCGCGCTCGGGACCGGGTCCCCGCGCACCGCCATCAGCGTCGTGAGGGTCGTCGCCATGAACGCGACCTGCACGAGCAACAGCGTCCCGACGCCGACGAACTTGCCGACGAAGTACACGGGCCGATGCACGGGTTTGGACAGCACGGTGTAGACCGTCTTCCGCTCCAGCTCCATGAACACCATCGTGACGCCGACGAAGATCGCGACGACGTTCGAGAAGAACCACAGCGCGAAGAGCCCGACATCGACGAGGATGCGGGTGTCCTGATCGAGCGACGCCGGACCGATCGCGAGCCCGAGGCCCATGAGCGCGATAGCGAAGAACAGGATCGAGTAGAGGATCTTGTTCCGGACCGCTTCGCGGAAGGTGTATAGCGCGATGGCGACGCCATGACCGATCATGCGGATTCCCCCTCGTCGACGCGCTCGGTCTCGCTGACGAAGAGCGACTCGAGATCCGGACGGTGACGCTCGACGCGCTCGACCCGAAGCCCGGCGTCGACGGCCAGCCTGAGGATGGCGGCGGAGTCCTCGTCGCGGGTGACCCGCAGGTGCATGCGCCCGTCGGGCGTCGCATCCGCGGACCACGTATCGACCATCCGATCCCGCGTCGCCGCGTCCGCGCCGGACACGACGATGTCGATGAGATCCGGGCGGTCGGCGACGAGCTCGTCGAGCGGGCCGGTCTTTCGTACGAGCCCGCGTGTGATGATCGCGACACGGTCACAGACCGCCTCGACGTCATGCAGAATGTGGCTCGAGAACATCACCGTCTTGCCCTGCTCACGCAGCTCGATGATGAGGTCGCGCACGTCCTTGCGCCCGAGGGGATCGAGCCCGGACTGGGGCTCGTCGAGCAGCACGAGGTCCGGATCCGGCAGCAGCGCCTGGGCCAGTCCGATGCGCTGCAACATGCCCTTCGAGAACTTCCGAAGACGCTTGTCGACGGCGTGCCCGAGCCCGACGCGGTCGATCAGCATCGGGATGCGCTTCGCGCGAGACGCCGCGTCCATCCCGTACAGGCGACCGTAGTAGTCGAGGATCTCGGCGGGCTTCAGGTAGTCGTAGAAGTTCGGGGTCTCGGGCAGAAACCCGACCCGGTTTCGGGCGGACGTCGACCGGATCGGCTCGCCGAAGATGTGCCCGGTGCCGGCGTCCGGGGCGATGAGCCCCATCAGCATCTTGATCGTCGTCGTCTTGCCGGCGCCGTTGTGTCCGACGAGCCCGAAGACCTCGCCTCGATGCACCTCGAAGGTCGAGTCGCGCACGGCGACGACCTTCTTGCGAAAGAACCCGATGCGGAAGGTCTTACGCAGCCCGTTGACGGCCAGTGCGATCTCTTCGCTCATCCGAGCCCCACTGCGTCGAGAACCTCGCCGAGCGTCGACACCACGGTGGCGACATCGTCGTCACTCATGCCGGGGTGCAGGGGCAGCGCGAGGAGTCGGCGCGCGAGCCGGCGCGCGTTGGGGAACGCCATCGGATCGACGTCGAAGCGATCGATGTACACGGGCTGATCGGTGACCGCGTAGGTGCCGAACGTGCACTGCACGTCGCGATCCCGCAGCCCGGTCATGATCGCCTCACGGTGGTCCGGATCCACCTCGACGCAGAACGCCTGGAAGTTGGCTGCCGGATCCCGATAGCCGCCGGGCACGCGGACCCGCGGCTCGCTGGCGAGGCCGTCGAGGTAGAGCGCACCGAGGGCTCGGCGACGAGCGAGGATGCCGTCCAGCCGCTCCATCTCTCCGATGCCCAGGGCGCCGCCGATCTCGGTCAACCGGTAGTTCAGACCGGCGTACTCGAAGGTCGTGCCGTCCTGCCCCCGGACCTGGCCGTGGTTGCGCAGCGACTCGACCCGCGCGTGCAGCTCGTCGTCGGTCGCCGAGACGGCACCGCCCTCGCCGGTGGTGATCACCTTGCGCGGGTGGAACGAGAAGCAGCCGAGATCACCCCACGCACCGAGCGCGCGTCCGTCCACCTCGCACCCGATGGCGCAGGCGGCGTCTTCGATCACCGCGAGACCATGGGCGTCTGCGAGCGCGCAGATCGCGGCGATCGGAGCGGGCACACCGAAGAGATGCACCGGCAGGATCGCCCCCGTCGCCTCACCGATCGCGGCTTCGACGCCATCGGCCGTGCAGGCGAAGGTGTCGAGGTCGACATCGACGAACCGTGGCGTCAGCCCGGCCTGCACGATGACGTGCGCGGTCGACGGCCACGTGAACGCCGGAACGATGACCTCGGTCCCCGGGTCGAGATCGAGCGCGAGGACGGCGAGATGCAACGCCGACGTCCCGCTGGACACCGCCAGGGTGGGCGCACCGATGTACGCGGTGAGCTGGCTCTCGAAGTGGGCGACGTTCGCCCCCTGCACCAGCATCCCCGAGTCGAGGATCGCGTCGATTCGCTCCCGATCGGCAGCGTCGAACGTCGGCGCGGCGAGCCGGATCATTCGTCGCCGGCGTGTTCGCGGTACCACGCGATCGTCTGCTCGATGCCGTCTTCGAGCGAGACCTTCGGTTCGTATCCGATCAGCTCACGGGCCTTGTCGATGTTCGGCACGCGGGTCTCGACGTCGGTGTAGTCTCGACGACGGAACCGGATGTCGCTGCTCGACCCCGACAGACGGCGCACGAGCTCGGCGAGGCGCACGACGTTCACCGTCGCGAGCGGGTTGCCGACGTTGAACACCTCACCGATCGCCTCACCGCGCTCGATCGACAGCTCGACGGCGTCGACCATGTCGCTGACGAAGCACCACGACCGGAGCTGGCGACCGTCGTTGTTCACCGTGATCGGCTCGCCCTTGAGCGACCGCGCGATGAAGTTGTGGATCGCGCCCTCGCCCTGCTGACCGGGCCCGTACACGTTGAACGGACGGAGCGACACGACCGGGACGCCGTACTGGCGGAAGTACGCGTGCGCGAGGTGCTCGGCGGCGATCTTGCTGCCGGCGTACGTCCAGCGGGACTCGCCCACGGGACCGATCGGCGTCTCGTCCTTCTCGCGCACGTTGTACGCGTAGCGGCCGAAGACCTCGGACGTCGAGAAGGTGACGACGCGCTTGATCGTGTCCACGCGGCGCGCGGCTTCGAGCACGTGCAGCGTGCCTTCGTAGGCCACGCGCAGGGTGCGCACCGGCTGATTCAGCACGGTGCTGACGCCGGCGACCGACGCGAGGTGCACGACGCGGTCGACACCGGCCATCGCCGCCGTCACGCCTTCGGGATCGAGGACGTCGCCCTTGATCAGCTCGAGGTTCGGGTGGTTCGCGATCGGGCTCTTCGCCAGGGAATTGCGCGAGAGCGTGTCGAACACGCGCACGCGGTTCCGCTCGACGAAGCGAGCAGCAATGGTCGATCCGATGAAGCCGGCGCCGCCGGTCAACAGGAGGGTTTCGCCTTCGATCACGGTGTCCTCTCGAGAGAGCGGGTAGAGTCGATTTCTGGAGCGCCTTCGACGTACAGGGGCTCGGTCAGAACGGCAAGCGCGAGCAGGGACGGACTGAACGGCCAGCGGCTCGAATTCAGCAGGCGATCCGCTGCCTCGGCGCGAGCTTCGACGCGCAGCCGGAGCGGCGTCGGCAGGCGGCGCAGCGCGACGCCGCGCATCGAGTTCGTTTCACCCTCGGACGAGGGCGCGAGCAGGGCCGCGTCGACGACCCGAGCGGTCGCATCGACGTCCCGGTCCGTGCCGGAGACCGAGAGCGCCGTCCCGCGCAGGAACCACGGTGCACCGGGCAACGACGCCGCCCGTGAGAACGCCTCGGCGCCGCGATCACGCCACTCGGCCGCCTCTTCGGGGCTCGAGGGCCGGAGCTCGTTCGAGTAGTTCACGCCGAGCATCAGCCAGAGCTCCCACCGCAGGGGGAACCGCTCAACGCCGCGCTCCAGCACCTCGTTGGATGCGTGCACCGTGTCGTTGGTGATCTCCTGCCCGTACATCACCACCGTGCCAGCCCACTCGTAGACCAGCGCGAAGTTGGGATCGAGCGTGGTCACCGCGTCGAGGTGGGGCCACAGCCACGAGGCGTCCTTTCGCACGCCGAAGTACTTGCCGAAGAACGAGAGCGCGTTGAGCCACATCAGATCGGCGACGGCCTCGTGGTGCCCGAGGGACACGAAGCGCAGGGTCGTCGCGTCCGGGACATGGTTCTCGACCGACTGCGGCGGGATGGGCTGCCGCTCGAGCGCAGACGACGCGCCGATCCGACTGGACGCCACGAGCAGCGACCCGAACGCGACGCACGCGATGACCGCGACGGCGCCGACGAGTCGGGAGGTCTGCAGGGTCCGCTGAATCAGCGGGAGCGCGCTCTTCACCAGATCCTCGTGAAAGGGATGCCGTCGAATTGTCGCAAGCCGGCGCCGACACCGTCAATGCGAACGCGTGTCGTGCCGCAGGTGGGGCGCGCCGGTCCGAGCGGGGGGCCGGGCCCGTCGCTCCATACTCAAAAACGGCGCGCGGCCGATCCCGAAGGACCGGCCGGCGTCGTCAGATCAAGCCGAGATTACTCGAGCTCGTTCTGGATGTAGAGACCGGCCGAACCGGTGACTTCCATGTTGTCGACCGAGCCGAAGCGGACGAAGGTCGACACGGTGTCGTCGCCGTCGAGGTCGCCGAACGCCGAAGCGGTGAAGACGGCGAGGTTGTCCGAGCCCGTCGCGTCGTACTGGTACGAGTAGTAGTGCGGGTCGGTGACGGCGAAGTTGAGGGCAACCCACGCCGAGGTGCCCGACCAGGTCGTCTCGGTCGTCGTGACCTTGTTCGACGAGATCGACGCGATGGCCGGCGTCGGGGTGGCCGAGGCCGGGAACTGGTGCGAGAGCAGGTCACCCGACGAGTCGGCCCAGTCGTTCGCGAAGTACGTCGCGGACGAGTCGAACATCTTGCGGAGGTTCATCGTGGCCTCCGAAGTCTTCGAGCGCTTGATGTACTTCAGGAACGCCGGGATGGCGACCGCCGCGAGAATGCCGAGGATGGCAACGACGATCATCAGCTCGATCAGGGTGAAGCCCTTACGGTTGCGAAGCTTAAGCATGACTGAACCTCTTTCGTTGTTGTGCCCGAATTTCGGGCGGTGGATGGGGCCGACCATCGACCCCGGCCGAACTCGGTCCCTCCTGAATGCGAGCGGCGTGCCAGCCCTCGGATCTTGAAGATCGAAACCACCCATTTTCGACGCAACCCACTGCTTTCACGACAGAAAACACAGGATCTTCCGAGATGGCACGGTCTGGCACGCTCTCTTCAGACCGGCCGGAGTGCCGCCCACCGTCACTCCGCGCAATCCGGCGGTGACAATTCCTGTCACCGGGCAGGAGACACCCCGGGGAGACACTACGAGGAGACACGTCGGGGAGACGCGGCACGAATCCATCTCCATCCGGCCCGGGTACGAAGCCCGACGCAGGCACGAAACGGCGCGCGCGGGTCCGGTACCTCGACCGAACCCGCGCGACGCCCTCGAGCGACCGTGCCCTACTCGAGTCGGTCTCGGCGCAGGAACACACCGTTCATCGTCGAGTCCGTCACGAACTCCGCGTACTGGCCGTCGCCGTCCTGGTCCGCTCGGACCACGATGACCCACCAGTGCGTGTTGTTGTCGATGCGTCCGCAGACGGCCGTGTTCGACAGCGACATGCCGCCCGGGCGCGCGCAGTCATCCCCGGGCGCCGGCGTGCCCGCCAGCACCTGGTACTGGAAGTAGCTGTTGCGCGGCAGTCGGACCGCCAGCTCGGCGAACGTGTCGGCGTTGGCGCACGAATCCTGGTTCGTCGCGAACGCGCTCGGCCCGACCACCGCCGGGCACCACGCGTTCGTCGGCGAGTGCTCCGGCGAGCCGGCGTAGCGACCGGTCATGCCCTCGTACTCGACCTGCGCAGCGGCGATATCGAGAACGACCGCCTCCATCTGCGACAGACGCGACGTACGGATGACTCGCCCGTAGGCGAACACCGCGATCGACGCGAGGACCGCGAGAATCGCGACCACGATCATCAGTTCGACCAGCGAGAAACCAGCGCGGCGCTTCAGGGAATGGTTCATCGGTCGCCTCCTTCGGCACCCTCGTCGATCTCGTCGACGTCGATTCCATACTTGTCGAGACGGTAGCGCATCGAGCGGAACGAGATCCCGAGTAGGCGAGCAGCCTCCTTCCGGACTCCCCCCGTTCTGCGTAGCGCCTTCATCATCAGATTCCGTTCGAGATTCTCTACGATCTGGTCGAGATCCACACCCGACTCGGGAATCTCAATGTCCCCGGTCCACTTCGTCAGCTCGCCGCTCGTCTGCATGTGATGCGGCAGCGATTCGACGGTGATCATGTCGCCGGGCTCGAGGGTCACTGCGCGCTCGACGATGTTCTCGAGCTCGCGGACGTTCCCATCATAGGGGTGGTTGAGCATCAAATCCATAGCGTCCCGGGCGACGCCGCGAATCGATTTCCCCATGTCTCGGCTGTACTTCTCGATGAAGTGCTGCACGAGCAGCGGCACGTCCTCGCGCCGCTCACGCAGCGGAGGGATCACCAGCTGGATGACGTTGAGGCGGTAGTAGAGATCCTCGCGAAACTCGCCGCGGCTGACCATGTCCTTCAGGTCGCGGTTCGTCGCGGCGACCATCCGGAAGTCGACCTCCCGCTCGCGCGACTGCCCGACCGGCTTGATGCGGCGCTCCTGGAGCACGCGCAGCAGGCGGACCTGCATCGACATCGGCAGCTCGCCGATCTCGTCGAGGAAGATCGTGCCGCCGTCGGCTTCGGCGAAGAGACCGGTCTTGTCGCTCTGGGCGCCCGTGAACGCGCCGCGGACGTGGCCAAAGAGCTCGGACTCGATCAGCGTCTCGGGGATCGCGCCGCAGTTGACCGGGACAAACGGCCCGGTGGCGCGGTCGCTCTGCTGGTGCACGGCCCGGGCGACGAGCTCCTTGCCCGTGCCGCTCTCGCCGGTGACCAGCACGGTCGTGCGCGTCGGCGCGACCCGCGACACCATGTCGAGGACCCGCTTGAGCGCCGAGCTCCGACCGACGATCTCGGACGAGGTGCCGCGGCTGGCGAGCTCCTCGCGCAGATAGAAGTTCTCTTTCTCGAGACGACGGACCTCGAGGGCCTTCTCGACCTGGACGACGAGCTCGTCGACCTTGAACGGCTTGGTGATGTAATCCCGCGCGCCCTGCTTCATCGCCTGCAGGGCGGTGTCGGCCGAGGCGTAGGCCGTCATGAGCAGCACCTGGGTGCTCGGCTCGCGGCGCTTCACGTACTCGAGCACGTCGAGACCGCTGGGTCCGGGCATCTTCAGGTCGGTGAGGACGACGTCGTAGCTGGCTTCGTCGATGCGGCGCATCGCCACGTCGCCGTTCTCGGCCATGTCGACGGAGTACCCCTGCTTGCCGAGGAGGATGGACACGAACTCGCGCATACTGCGTTCGTCATCGACGACGAGCACTCGACTCATGACATCCTCCCGGCGCGCACCGCGTCGCGTTCCTGCACCGTCGGGTGCGCAACGATCGGCGTCCCCGTCCGCTCGAACACGCGGCTCGCTTCGTCTTCGCTCACCGCTCCGTCCCCGACCAGCGGAAGCACCATCGTGAGTCGGGCGCCTCCGGACGTCCGGTTCTCGGCCTGCAGCAATCCGCCATGCGCCGTGACGAGGCGGTGGCAGGTCGCGAGTCCGAGGCCCGTCCCCGAGTCCTTCGTCGTGAAGAACGGCACGAAGAGGTTTTCGAGGGCCTCGGGCGCAAACCCGGGGCCCGAATCCTCGATCGCCACGACGAGCACGGGGTCGTCTTCGTCGATGTGCACCCGGACCAACACGCTGTCTCCGTGCCCTCGTGTCGCCTCACACGCGTTTCGCATGAGATTCCACAGTACCTGCTGAATGCGGTCAGGGTCTACACGGACATCCAGCGGCCGGCCGATGTCCGACTCGACACGCACCTCGACGTCGCCGGTCAGGTCCCGATCGACCCGCACGGAATCTGCGGTCGAGCGGATGAGATCCACGACATCGACCGGGCGGCGCTGCACGCGATGTGGGCGCGCGTATTCGAGAAAGTCGCTGATCAATCCGTTCAGCCGCTCGGTCTCGCGGATCACGATCGACATGAGCATCTCGGACTCGGCATCGTCGCTCGGGATCGAGTGCTTCAGCAGCTCGACGGAACCGGAGATCGCGGCCAGCGGGTTGCGCACCTCGTGCGCGATCGCGGCCGACAGGTTGCCGATGGCCGCGAGGTGTCGCTGGCGTTCGACCTCGGACTGCAGCGCCCGCACCTCGGTGAGGTCCTGGAACACGATGATCGTACCGGTCGGCGTGCCGTCGGCGTCCCGCAGGGTCGACGTCGACAACCCGAGAATGCGCACGTCGTCCGAGCCGTCGCGGAGCCACTCGCACTCCGCGCGCCCGTCGACGCCGCCGGGCAGCCCATGGTCGAGCACGTTGGCGAACGCCGGCAACCCGGTCTCGAGGGTGCGCCCGATGAGCGCATCCCCGTCGAGTTGCAGGATCTCCTCGGCCGCGATGTTGAGGTACGTGACCCGTCGCTGCAGGTCGATGCTGACGAGGCCCGAGCTCACCGAGCGGACGATGTTCTCGTTCAACGCCTTCAGGGCGCGGACGTCGAGGCGCCGCTGCTCGAGCTCCGTGCCGACCTGACCGAGCTTCTCGGCGAGGTATCCGGACAGCGCACCCACGGCGTAGAAGGCCACGAGATGGATCACCATCGCGTAGATCGGCACCTCGTCCGAGCGCGGGATCGACTCCGGGAACCGCGCGATCACCGCCGGTATTCGGGCGTACTGCACCACCATCACGGATGCGAGCCCGAGCGCAGAGCCGGTCGCGGCAAAACGGGCGCCGCTGCTGCCGGTCAGGATCGCGCCGTTGAAGATCGACAGGAAGAAGAGGAACACGAAGATCGAGTCGATCCCGCCGGTGAGGAACACGATCCCGCCGACGAGGATCACGTCCCCGACGAGCTGGACGTAGACGAGCCGGTCGAGCGACCGCTGCGCGCGGATCCAGCTGACGTACCCGAGGGTCGCCGCGTAGGTCGTCACGATGAGCGAGATCAGCGCGACGTAGCTCGGGTCGCCGAACGACTCGACGTCGTTCACGTTCACGACGACGGCGGAGCCGAGCAGAAACGTCACGATGACGAGCCGGAACAGCATCAGCCATTCCAGCTTCTCGCGCAGGGTCGCGCCCTCGTCGCGCGCCGAGACGGTCGCGACCTCGTCGGTCACCCGAGCCGCTTCGAACACCCCGGTGATGGGGCGGTCCTGGAACGGGGTCTGGCCCGAAGGGTCCGTCACCCGCCGCTCAGTTCGCGTTGACGTTGTCGGCGACGGTGAAGATCGGCAGGTACATCGCGATGAGGAGGCCACCGACGATGCCGCCGATGAAGACCATCATCAACGGCTCGAGCAGCGATGTCAGCGCCTCGACGGCCACGTCGACCTCTTCTTCGTAGAAGTCGGCGATCTTGTTGAGCATGACGTCCATCGCACCGGTGGCTTCACCGACGCCGATCATCTGCACGACCATCGGCGGGAACACGTTCGCCTCGGCGAGCGGCTCGGCCATGGTCCGACCTTCGGCGATCTTGTCGCGCACACGCATGATCGCCGATTCGATGATCTTGTTGCCCGCGGTACGCGAGACGATCTCGAGGGCGTCGAGGATCGGCACACCCGCCGAGATCAGCGTACCCATCGTGCGCGTGAACTTCGCCACGGCGCTTTTGCGGACGACGTTACCCATGACCGGCATCTTGAGCAGCGTCTTGTCGACGACGCGACGCCCGGTCGGGTTGTTGTAGAACGCTCGGCCGGCGAACATCAGGAGGGCCAGAGAGCCCATGTAGATGTACCAGTTCTCCTGAGCGTTGTTCGAGATGTCGATGACGATCTGCGTCGGCTTCGGCAGCTCGGCGTTGCCCATCGAGCGGAACATGTTCTCGAAGGTCGGGATGACCTTCACGAGAAGAATGGCCGTAACGAGCATCGCGACCACGAGAATCGCGATCGGATAGGTGAACGCACCGCGCACCTTTCGCGCCAGCTTCACCGACTTCTCGATGTAGAGCGCGAGGCGGTTGAGGATGCTGTCGAGAATACCGCCGACCTCACCGGCCGCGACGAGGTTGACGAAGAGTTCGTCGAACACGCGCGGGTATCGGTTCAGGGCGGACGCGAACGTGGAGCCCTGCTCGACGTCCGCCTTCACCGCGAAGATGATCTTCTGGAAGTTCTTGTTCGGTTCGGCCGAGCCGAGGATCTCGAGGCACTGCACGAGCGGCAGACCCGCGTCGATCATCGTCGCGAACTGACGGGTGAAGACGACGAGCTCCTTGGACGAGACGCCACCGCGGAAGGACGGCAGCTTGAACTCGGCCGCCTTCTTCTTCACCCGGGTGGGCTGGATGTTCTGTGACCGCAGTTTCTCGAGAACCTCGTTCTCGGAATTCGCGGTCATTTCACCGGCGGCTTCGTCCCCGTTGCGGGTCCTGCCCTGCCACGTCCAGGTTGCCATCGTCAGCCTCCACGGCTGGCTTTCGGGGGATCAGCGCTTGGCGCCGCCCGGCCCGCTTCGAATCATCGTCTTGAGCTCGTCGACGTCGGTAGACCTCGACAGCGCCTCCTCAACGGTAACCAGTCTTCGCTGAAGAAGCGAATAAAGCGACTGATTCATGGTCTGCATGCCGTACTTCGTCTGCCCCACCTGCATCTGGCTGTAGACCTGGTGCAGCTTGTCCTCGCGGACGAGGTTTCGGATCGCAGCGGTCATCACGAGGATCTCGAGCGCCAGCGCGCGGCCGGAGCCGGTCGCCTTGGGCACGAGCTGCTGCGACACGATGCCCTCGAGGACGAACGACAGCTGGGCGCGCACCTGGTCCTGCTGGTGCGGCGGGAATACGTCGACGATGCGGTTGATCGTCTGGATCGCGCCGTTGGTGTGCAGGGTGCCGAGCGCGAGGTGGCCCGTCTCGGAGATCGTGAGCGCGGCCTCGATCGTCTCGAGATCCCGGAGCTCGCCGATGAGGACGACGTCCGGGTCCTGTCGAAGGACGTACCGCAGGGCCGTCTTGAAGCCGGCGGTGTCCGCCCCGACCTCGCGCTGATTCACGATCGAGCGCTTGTGCGGGTGCAGGAACTCGATCGGGTCCTCGATCGTGAGGATGTGGTACGGCTTCTCGGTGTTCACCTTGTCGATCATCGACGCGAGCGTCGTCGACTTGCCCGACCCGGTCGGTCCGGTGACCAGCACGAGCCCGCGCTTCTTCTGGGCGAACTCGGTGAGGACCGGCGGCAGCCCGAGCTGCTCGAACGTCATCACCTTGAACGGGATCTGACGAAAGACGCCGGACGTCGCGCCGCGCTGGGTGAACACGTTCGCGCGGAACCGGCTGAGCCCCTTCACGCCGAACGAGGCATCGAGCTCGTTGTGCTCTTCGAAAATCTGTCGCTGCGAGTCCGTGAGGACGCTGTAGCACAGCTGCCGACAGTCGGATCCGGTGAGCGGCGGCGCCTTGACGGGCACGAGATGGCCGTCGATCCGGATCTGCGGGGGCGAACCGACCGTGATGTGGAGGTCCGACGCGCCCTTCTCGACCATCAGCTTCAAGAGCTGGTGCAGATTCGCCATGTCCAGAAGCCCGGTGGGGATGGGCTTTCAGGCTATCCAGACCGGGTCGCACTGGCAAGAATCGCCGCACCCCCGGTCCTTCACGGGGCGATCAGTCGGGCGCCGTGCAGCGGACGACCTCGGCGATGCTCGTCGTGCCGTCCAGCAGCTTCTTGAGCGCCGCCTGCCGCAGGGTCTGCATCCCGAGGCGCACGGCTTCGCGCTTGAGCTCCGCGGACGAGTAGCCCTGAAGGATGTACTCCTTCAGCTCTTCGCCGACTGCCATGACCTCGTAGAACGCGATGCGGCCCTTGTGCCCGCTGCCGCCGCATCGCTTGCACCCGGCGCCCTGATAGATCTGGGCGGTGGGGATGAGCTCTTCGGGGATCTGCAGCTCGCGCATCTTCTCTTCGTCGACGTCGATCTCGGCCCGGCACTCCTTGCAGACCTTTCGGCCGAGGCGCTGGGCGAGGATGAGGTTGAGCGCGGCGGTGACGAGGAAGGGCTCGACGCCCATGTTAAGCAGGCGCGACACGGTCGACGGCGCGTCATTCGTGTGCAGCGTCGAGAGCACGAGGTGGCCGGTGAGCGCGGCCTTGATCGAGATCTCCGCCGTCTCGAAGTCGCGGATCTCGCCGACCATGATGATGTCGGGGTCCTGCCGCAGGAACGAGCGCAGCGCGCCGGCGAAGTTCAGGCCGACGGACTCGTTGATGAGCACCTGGTTGATGCCGTGGAGGTTGAACTCGACCGGGTCCTCGGCGGTCGAGATGTTCTCGGTCACCTTGTTGAGGTCCGCGAGCGCCGAGTACAGCGTCGTCGTCTTGCCCGAACCCGTGGGCCCGGTGACGAGCACCATGCCGAACGGTCGGTGGATGGCGGTCTTGAAGTCGTCCAGCGGCTTCTGGTCGAAGCCGAGCTTCGTCATGTCGAGCTGCAGGTTCGACTTGTCGAGCAGGCGGAGGACGATCTTCTCGCCGAAGAGCGTCGGCAGGACCGACACGCGGTAGTCCATCTCGCCGTCCTTGCCGAGCTTCAGCTTGATGCGACCGTCCTGCGGGAGGCGGCGCTCGGCGATGTCGAGGCGCGACATGATCTTGATGCGCGACGCCAGCGCATTCTTGAGCTTGAGCGGCGGCTTCATCACCTCGCTCAGCACGCCGTCGATGCGGTACCGGACGCGCATCTCCTTCTCGTACACCTCGATGTGGATGTCCGAGGTGTTCCGCTTGATGGCGTCGACGAGGATCATGTTCACGAGGCGCACGACGGGCGCGTCCTCGGCGGCCTTCTCGAGGTCCGAGAGGTCGATCGCGCCGCCGGCTTCGTCGTCGTCGACCTCGACATCATCGATGTCGAACTCTTCGAAGATGTCGGAGAGCGAGGTGTCCTTGACCTCGTAGTACCGGTCGATCGCGTCGCGGATCGCGACTTCCGACGCGACGACGACCTCGATGCCGTACCCGGTGAGGAATTTCAGGTCGTCGATCGCCGTCAGGTTCGACGGGTCCGCCATGGACACGATCAGCGTGCCACCGGCGCGATTGACGGGGACACACAGGTGGCGCAGGGCGACCTCGCGCGGCACGAGGGCGATCACCTCGGGCGCGATGTCGAAGTCGTCGAGATTGATCGACGGGACGCCGTACGTCTTCGACAGGAACTGGGTCAGCTCCGTCTCGTCGACGAAGCCCAGTCGAGTCAGCGTATATCCGAGTCGCTCGCCGGAATCGCGACGCTCTTCTTCCGCCCGCTGAAGCTGCGCGAGCGAAATGAGATTCTCACGGACGAGCAGCTCGCCGAGACGATCACCTGATGCCATCGTTCTCCTCGCGAAGGCCGAGCTACGGGGCGTGCCCGGACCCGGTTTGTACCGGTCGCTGGCGGTCCGTGTCAACGTCGGCGGCTGGCCCCGGGACCGGCGCTGTGGCAGGGTCGACGCGAACTGCACGCCGCGGATCTCATGGCCCCCGACGCGTCCGAAGCCCCCCGCCCATGGCGGCGCGCGCTGATCGCAAGCCTCGCGATCGTCGCGCCCCTGCTGGCGTTGCGGGCCCCGAACGGCTTCACCCTGGACGACTGGAAGACCCTCGCCGCCGACGGTCCGTACGCGGATCCGTCCCGGGTCTTCGACGTGCTGACCACCGGCTCACTCGCGCTCATGGGCACCGAAGGCGCGATCGACACGTGGCGGCCCCTGTCGGTCGTCGGCTTCGTGTTCGAGCTTCAGGTCGGCGGCGGTGCGCCGTGGCCTTCGCTGCTGACGAATGCCCTGGCCCACCTTCTGGCGACAGCGCTCGTCTTCGCCCTCGTGCGCCGATGGGTGCCCGACGTGACGCCCGGTCTCGCCGGGTTCGCCGCGGTCGCCTTTGCCGTGCACCCCGCTGCGGCCGAAGCGCACGTCTGGATCAACGGGCGGGCGGACCTCTTCGCCGGCGTGTTCGTGCTCGCCACCCTGCTCGCGCTCGGACCGGCGGGGCGACCGGGATTCGACGGCGAGATCCCGTCGCGGCCGGCGTGGGGCGCCGGTGCGGCCCTGCTGGTGGCGTGCCTGTGCAAGGAATCCGCGCTCCTTCTCGCCATCCCGCTCATCGTCACGCACCTCGTCCCGCGGCTCACCCGACCGGCCGAGGCACTGCGTGTCGTTCGATGGCTCGCGCCGACCGCCGCAGCCGCCATCCTCTATCTCATCGGGCGCTCCGTCGTGCTCGGCGGCGCCGCGGCGGGCGAATCGGCGGACTGGTCTGTGGCCATCGCCCGGTTCGGCCTGCTCTACGTCGATGCGCTCTTCAGCGTCGTCGTGCCCCATGACGTCGGGATGCGTGTGGTCGGCGCCGACTACGCCGACGCGTCGTCCGCGGTGCTCGTGGCGGGCTGGATCGGCGCCGTCGCCATGGGCGCCCTCGCCTTCGCCGTCCGTCGTCGCGCCCCGCTCGTCACCTGGTGGCTCGTCGCCACCGCCGCGTGGCTCGCTCCGATCGCGATGATCGCGGCGGTGCAGTGGCCGGGATTCGGCCGGTACCTCTACCTCTCGCACGCGTTCGCGGTCGTGGCCTTCGGTGGTCTGGCCGTGCGCGCCCTCGCCGCCCGCCCGGAGCGCGCGCGCCTCGTCACCGTCGCTGTCGCCGTCTGGTCCCTCGTGGCGGCCGCCCTGCTCGTGCAGGTCACCGCGACGTACCGCGACCTCGACACGTTCACCCGAGCGAGCCACGCCGCCAGCCCGACGGCACGCTACACCTGGGCCCACATGGGGCGGCTCTACGCCGAGGCCGGTGACTACGGACGGGCGATCCCCCTGTTCGAGGGTTCGCTCGAGGCGAAGCCCGGCGACGTCGGGACCCGCAGCAACCTCGGCTGGGCCCTGATCCGCGGGGGGCGCGGCGCGCAGGCCGCCGAAGTCGCCCGCGTCGGGCTACAGACCGACGACCTGAGCGCCGACGCCCGGGCCGACCTGTTGCACATCGAGGCCGCGGGCACCCTCGACGGCGACGTGGCGCGCGCCGCGGATGCGTTCGCCGCGTGCCTCGCGCTGCAACCCGATGGACCGTGTGCGGCCTCGATCCAGCGCGTCCTCGCGGGCCATCCCCGCGCCGCTGAGCTGTCAGCTGCGCTGACCGCGCGGGGTGTCACGGTGCCGACGCCCCGGTGAGGGCACCGGCGAGGGGGGCAGGCCAGCCGACGCCTGCGTTCACAGGGTCCGCTGCAGCGCGCCGGAGCGCCTCGACGTACTGCGGCGCGAGCGGGTGCTGGGTGGCCAGCCGCACCGTGTTGTCCGCGCACCCGGCCACCTGCGCCGCGTCCCGCAGGCACGCCACCCAGAACGCCGCGGACGCCTCGGGGTCGACGTTCATCAAGGCCAGCCCGCCGATCACATAGAACGGCTCCCGTGTCGGATCCGCGGCGATCCCGCGCTCCGCCACCCGCACGGCCGCGTCGTTGCGCCCGGTGAACACGTAGGCAAACCCGAGGTTCTGCAGGTATCCGCCGTGGTGTGGCGCGAGGTCGACCGCGGTCTCGAGCGCCTCGATCGCCGGCTCGTACCGTCGCTGCCGGGCGAGCTCTTCGCCGAGCCCGCCCCAGCCGTGGCCGTGATCCGGCCACTCGGCGGTGATCGCGCCGTAGAACGACTCCGGCGACCGGTAGTCGAGGGTCACCCGCGCCGTCTGCATCGCGAGAAACGCGCACCACAGTCCGAGCACGACCCCGGCCGCGCGGCGCGTCCGAGGCGTCGCGTTCGCAGCCATCGCGCCGAGATGCGGCCCCACGCCCCAGGCGAGCAGGACGGTCGGCACGTACAGGTAGCGCCCGAATCCCGGCCAATCGACGGTGGTGACCATGACCGACGGGGCGAGGGTGGCGCCGAACGCGATCAGTCCGAACACGACGCGGGGCATCGTGCGCGCGTAGAGCACGCAGAGTCCGAGACCGAGGATCCCGAGCACCCATCCGCCGACGATCACGTGGGGGCCGAGGTCGCCATAGATGACGGTCAGCTGGGGCATCGACACCCGCAGAGGTGCGATGAGCGCGCCCAGCCCGTGCATCTCGAACGCGCCGAGGCGAGCGAGGGCGGCCATCAGATCGCTGCCCCCGCCGGCGTCGAGGCCGCCGAGCGCCAGCATCCGGGCGCCGAGGGGGATGGCGGCCCCAAGCAGCCAGGGCACCGCGCGGGCGACGCGATCCGTCGCCCCCGATCCCCGACTCGCAGCCCATACCGCGGCGACGATCGCCGCCGGCGCGGCGACCTCTTTGCCGAACCCGGCGAGCGCCACGAGCCCGAACACACCGAGCGCGCGGGGCCATGCACGTTTCGCCGTCGCGTCGACGTGCAGCGCGAGGACGAGAGGCAGCGCACAGAGCAGGTCGGACCGGCCATTGATCCAGACGTGCGCCTCGGCGAGCAGCGGGTGCATCCCGACGATGGCGCCGACCCAGGGGGCCGCGCGGCGTCCGTGGGGACCCGCCGCCGCCACGCCGATCATGAGCGCGAGCACGACGCCGAGGTGCATGGCGAGGTTCGTCGCGTGAAACGCCCACGGGTCCGGCCCGGACATCGCCCAGTTCACCGCGAACGACGACAGGGCCATCGGGCGGTACGTGTCGACGGCGAGGTCCCCCCCGGACGCCGCCCACATCGCGTTGTTCGCGAAGAAGCGGGGGATGTTGCCGAGGTGATGGACGATGTCGTTGTCGACGAACATCCGACGGTCGTCGATCACGTAGCCGTTCGCGAAGCGGTGGGCGCTGGCCAGCGCCGAGACGACCAGCGCGGCGACGAGATCCCACGGACGGCGGGGCGCGGCGGTCACGGCGACGTCTCGGTGGGGGCAGGGTCCGCCGGTGCTGGTGCCGTCGGTGCGGTTGCTTCCGACGGAGGTGCACAGTGCGAGAACGCGGCCAGGGTGCCGAGGCGGTCCGCGGCTTCACACACCATCTCGGGGACGCCGTCGGTGTCGGGAGCCTCCGCCATCGCCTCGACGAGCGCCGCCTGTGCGGCGTCCGGGTCACCGCGGCGCGCGAGCGCATCGACCCGAGCACGCCATGCGCGCACGTCGAGGCCGGTGGTCGTGCCGAACCGCAAGCCCGCCTCGCGCACGGCATCGGCGGGGATCGCGGGGGACACGACGGCCGCTTCCATCGCCATCTGCAGCGCGTCGGGCGACCCGGTGGTCGCATGCCAGTCGAGCGCGGCGCGCCACGTCATCACCGGGTCCTGCAGCGCGCGCGACGCCTCGGCGAGGCGGCGGTGGCCCCGCCCGAGATCCGGATGGTGCGCCGCGAGCTGCCCGGCGAGCGCCCGCACGGCGACGAGATCCCCGTCCCGTGCCGCCGCGTCGACGCACCGCACGAGGGCGCTCTGTTCGTCGGCCGATCCCGGCGCCCACTGCCCCGCCATCGCGCCGCAGACCTGCACGGCGCGCTCGAACTCCCCGGCGTCGGCGTAGATGTAGATCAGGTTGCCGAGGGCGCGCTGGTTGCCCGGCGCCTTCGCGATGACCGACTCGTAGAACGTCCGCTCGTCGGCCCAGTCGGTGTTGCGGACCGCCACGCCCAGGCCCATCGCGATGCCGAGGGCGCCGAGCACCGCGGCGACGACGAGGCGCGCGGGATCCCACGCCGACACGACGTCCCGCGCGAGGGCGACGACGACCAGGACGAGGCCGAAGAGCGGCACGTACAGGTAGTGCTCTGCGTAGAGTTCGTGGTGCGGGATCACGTGACTCATCGGCGTCAGCGCGACGGCGTACCAGAGGACGCCGAAGGCGATCAGCGGGCGCCGGCGCCAGGCGAGAATGACGACGGCGATCATCGCGACGACGAGCGCGAGGCCGACGAGCGCGCGGCCGTCCGCGAAGCCCTCGGCGATGGCGATCGTCTCGGCGTGGTAGTCGCCGATCAGCGGCCCGCCGGTGAACACCTGGCGCAGGTACCGCCCCTGCAGCGCCAGCACGGTCGCAAAGTTCGACGTGATGCTGCCGCCCCACCACCCGAAGTCGCCGCGGTGCGTGAACGCATCGACGAGCCCACGACGCACGACGAGCCCCGCCGAGAGGACGAGCCCGACGCCGAGCACGCCGAGGATCCGCCGGTGCTCGCGCAGAGCGGCGCCGAGGCGGTCCCCCCGCAGCGCCCACGCGCCGACGAGGACGGGGATGACGACCGCGGACTCCTTGCTGACGAAGGCCATGAGGGTCGCGACCAGGGTCGCCGCCCACCACAGCGACCGCCCTCGCAGGGCGCGCAATGACGTCGCGAAGGCCACGAGGATCCACAGCCCGACGAGGATGTCGCGGCGCCCGCTGACGTACGTGACGCTGTCGGTCTGGACCGGGTGCAGCGCCCAGAGCGCCGCGACCACGAGGCCCGCCCACCGGTCGGTCGATGACGGGGTGTCACGATCGGCCGCGCCGGCGAAGAGCCAGGTGGCGACGTAGCCGGCGACCCCCATGACGAGCAGGTGGCGCACCAGGTTGCCGACCTTGAAGGCGATGAACCGATCGCCGAGCAGCGCCACGTCGACGCCGTAGCTGAGGTACCGCGTCGGGCGGTACGCGCACGGCTCGCCAGACGCGAAGCTCAGGGTGCGCGCGATGCCGTCCCACGTGCGAAAACACGGGTTGTGCACGACGAGAAAGTGGTCGTCGAACACCGGCCCACCGGTGAGTCCGCCGGACCACGCGAGGACGACGCCCGCGGCCAGCGCCAGGTAGGCAAGGACGATGGGACGTGGTACCAGGGGGACTCGCGTGCAGTGCGGACGTCGCAGGCGCATCGGGCGATCGATGCGCGCCTCGACCGTCGGATTGAACCCGGGCACCGTACCCTGCGCGCGGTCCCCCCCGCAACGTCTGACCACCGTGTCCTCGACCGTCCTCGTCACTGGCGCCACCGGGTTTGTCGGTCGCCACCTCGTCCGCGGGCTCGCCGAGCGCGGGCATCGCGTCGTCGCCCTGGTCCGCGAGACCTCGAACCGCGAGCCGATCGCGGCGCAGGTCGACCGCTTCGTCGTCGGCGACCTGTCGCAGCCGGCGACCCTGCAGGGGGTCACCGAAGGCGTCGACGCGGTCATCCACAGCGCCTGCGCCGTCGCGTCGACCTTCGACGCCGGGCGGTCCGCCGAGGACGCGTTCATGGCCGTCAACCGCGACGGCACCGTGAACCTCGCCGAGGAGCTGCTGCGCGTCGGTGGGCCGCGGATGGTGCACGTATCGTCGACGGCCGCCGTCGGCTACCCGCCCCCGGGGCGCGTCGACGAGACCGTCACCTGCGACCCCCGCACGCCGTACCAGCGGTCCAAGCGCGCCGCCGAGGTGGCGCTGCTCGACCGGCACCGGGACGCCGGGCTCGACGTGGCGATCGTGCGCCCCTGTGTCGTCGCCGGGCCGGGCAAGGACCGGTCCGAGCTGCGCACCATGCTGAAGTGGGTGCGGGCCGGGCGGTTCCCCCTCGTGGGCAATCGGCCGGACGTGCACAAGCCGATCATCGACGTCGATGACCTCGTGTCGGCCCTCATCGCGGCGACCTCGCGCGGCGAATCCGGCGGCGTCTGGTTCGTCCACTCGGACGGCGGCCACACCCTCGGCGACATGCTGCGCGCCGCCGCTCAGGTCACCGGGGCGCGGTACCCCTGGGTGCCGATCCCGATGCCCGTGGCCCGCACGGCGGCGACCCTGCTCGAGGGTGCCCAGCGCTTCGCGCCGGACTTCAACCCGCCGCTGACCCACGATCGCATCGACCTCTTCGTCACCGACCGGCAGATCGACGTGTCGCGCGCCCGGGCCGAGCTCGGCTGGACGCCGCAGCGACAGGACCTCGTCGACATGCTCGGGCGTACCTATCGCTACTACCTCGACCGCGGACTGCTCTGACCATGAACGAGACGACGACGCGACGCACCGAGACCGAACCGTTCGGCATCACGTACGACCGCATGCGGCTGGACCGCGTGCTGACGCGGCTCGTTCGCGAGCACGGCATCCGCACGTCGCTCGAGCTGCCCGCCGACGGCGCCAAGGCGATGCCCGGGATCTATTCGCTGGCCCTCGCCCGCGCCGGCGTGGACGTCACGCTCTTCAACCCCGAGGACCAGGCCCTCGAGCTGTGGGACCGCCTCGGCCTGATGGACCGGGTGACGGTCGTCCGTGGCGACCACCCCGCCGACACCGGGCTCGAGTCGGGGCAGTTCGACCTCGTCTGGAACTTCGTGTCCGTCGGGTTCCGCAAGGACTTCGAGGCGATCATCGGTGAGATGGCCCGGGTGTCGCGGCGGCACGTGATGACCGTGCACTGCAACGGCTTCAACTGGGGCTACCCGTGGCATCGCTTTCTGCACAAGGCGCTGAACCTCGAGTGGAACCACGGCGAGACGGCGTACTTCTTCCCCCGGAAGGTGCGGTCCGTGTACCGCGGGCTCGACCTCGAGCCGGTCGACTTCGGGCTCTTCGACATGCCGTGGTGGCCGGATCCGCCCGGATTCCGCGACGTGCGCCTGCACCTGTCGGGCGGCGACATCGTCGAGGACTTCGACTGGCGCGCACCGATCGAGGACGTGTACCGCACCGGGCAGCGCCCCCTCGGCCTGCGGGTGTTGTCGAAGATCGAGGACGCCTCGATCCCGATGCCCGTGCGCTTCGTCTTCAGCCACCTGTTCTTCCTGCTCGGCGAGAAGATCCTGCGGTGATGTGGTGAGCGACCCGGCGACCCCCGCGACCTCGATGTCTCGCGCGACAGACGTCGCCGTGCTGGTCGCGCTCGCCGTGGCCCTCGTCGGCCTCTTCGTACCGCCGTGGCCGGTGGGCACCGACCTGCCGACCCACCTCGCGATGGCCCAGCTCGTCGCGGACCCGAGCGCCGGCGGGGCCCTGCTCGAGCGCGGGTGGACCCCGACGACGCAGGGGTTCGTCTGGCTGCTCGTGCCCCTCGTCTCGGTGCTGCCACCCGCCCTCGCCCTGAAGGTGGGCCTCGCGGTGGTGCTCGTCGCGCTGACCCTCGGCGCCCGCGCCCTCGGTCGGGCGATCGCCGATGCGACGCCGCTCGGCGTGGTCTTCGTGCCGGCACTCTTCGGCGGGTTCTTCGTCACGATGGGCTTCGCGAACTTCCTCGTCGGGGTCGCGATCGGCCTCTTTGCGCTCGCCGCGTACGCCCGGTTCGCGCGCTCGGGCGACCGGCGGGCGCTGGCGCTGGGCGGCGCGCTGCTCGTGGCCACGGCGATCGGCCACGTGGTCGTCGCCGCGATGATCGGGCTGCACGCGCTCGGGCTGGTGGCCGCGCTGGCCGACCGCGACGTGCGCACGCGGCGCGTCGCGGCGCTGGTGACGGCCTCGCTGCCGGCGGGCCTGTACGCGATCGCCGTGCTCTTCGCCGTCACGAACGCCGAGAACGCCCACCGGGCCGCGGCGGGCGTCGGCGCGCGCCCGATCCCCCTCGTCGACCAGCTCGTGAACGCGGTGACCCTGCTCGGGCGCGGCGTCGAGGTGCTGCTGGCGCTGGGCCTCGCCGCGCTGGCCCTGCCCCGCACGGGGGCGCCGGCGCCGGTGCGCGGCGCGGCGCGGGTCACCCTCGCGTGGACGCTCGTGTACTTCGCGGTGCCCTTTCACCTGCAGGGGTGGGAGTACGCGCAGCCGCGACCGCTCGCCCTGCTGTGGATCGCCGGCGCCGCCGTGCTCGCGCTGCCGACAACGACCCGCGCCGGGGTGTTGGTCGCCCTCGCGACGACGATCTCTGCGGCAGTGTCGGTGGGGCACCTGACGGCGGCGCTTCCGACCTCGCGGGCGTTCGGCGAAGCGGTCGAAGCCATCGACGCGGTCGACGGCCCGGCCCCCGGTCGCACGCTCACCGTCCGCCTCGGCGCCGGCGAGACGGACGCCCTGCCGGACGTCATGCCCCTGCTGCACGTCGAGGCCCTTGCCCTCGCCCGTGGCGGCGCCTCGGACCAGTGGCTGCGCTTTCAGTCGCTCATGCACACGGTGCGGGTCGCCGATGATGCGCGCCCGTGGCCGGATGCTCCGCCGCCGTACCTGTACCGCGCGCTGGACTGCGACACGAACCCGACCTGCGCGTCCGAGCGCGCGGCGCTCCTCGATCGCGTCGCCGTGCAGGGGCTCGCGTTCGACACCGTGCTCGTGACGCCCCCGGACGATGCATTCGTCGAGGCGCTCGAAACCCGCGGATACACGGCCACGGCCCGGGCGCGGCTCGAGCCCACCACCCGCGACCTCTTCGTGCATCTCGACCTGCCCGCCGAAGCGGACCCGTGGGCCGTGCGCGTCCAGGTGTCGTACCCGGGCACGATCGGCGTGTTCGCCGGGGTCGAGCTGCCGGCTGCGGATCGGGACCGCGAGGCCGTCGTGCCCATCGGCCCGGTGCCCGCTGGCCCTGCCGACGTGCAGGTGCTCGTGCTCGTGCCCGCCGACGGACGCCTGCAGCCCCAGTGGCTCGATGGCTGGACGGTCGACGTGCCCATCGACGAGGATCTGCACCTGCCCCCCGACCCCGAGGCGCCCTGATGCGCGCGACGCTGTACCACGAGAGCCGCCACCTGACCGAAGGCGAGCTCGACGCCGGCGACGACAGCTGCCCGCTGTGCGGGGCGACCGGGCCGCGGCGGGTGGTCGTGCCCATCCAGCGGGACCCGGACGTCGATCTGCTCGCGTGCAGCGTGTGCGGCGCAGCGTCGGCGTCGCGGATGCCCACGGACGCGGCGCTCGAGGCGTACTACGACGCGTACTACGACCCCGACGGTGAACACGTCACCGTCGACGGCGTCGCGCGATTCGGGGCCCACATCGCCGCGCTCGCCGGACCGGGGTACGGCACGTACCGCGTGCTCGACTTCGGCGGCGGCGACGGCTCGATCGCCATCGACGTGGCGCGGCGCTGCATCCGCGGCGACGTGACGAACGCGGACGTGATCGTCGTCGACTTTCACGAGCCCGCCGCGTGCCCGCCGTCGGTGCACGCGCGGACCGTGCGCGACATCGACGACGCCCCCGGGGCGTTCGACCTCATCATCGCCAGCGCGATTCTGGAGCACGTCCCCGCAGCGGGCGCGACCCTGTCGGCGCTGGTGTCCCGGCTGGCCCCCGGCGGGACGTTCTACGCGCGCACCCCGTGGATGGCGCCGCTCGCGCGCCTCACCGGGCGCATCGATCTCTCGTACCCCGGGCACGTGCACGACCTCGGCGCGCCGTTCTGGGACGCCGCGGTCCAGCGGATGCCGTTCGACCTCGAGGTGATCGCCTCGCGCCCGTCCATCATCGAAAACGCCTTCGCCGAGCACCCGTCCCGCGCTGCGATCGCCTGGGTCCTCAAGGCCCCGGCCCACGCCCAGCGCCGCCTCGCTCTGGACCGATGGCTGCCCACCTGGCCGCTCGTCGGGGGGTGGGAGGTGGCCTGGCGGCGACCGACATGAACACCGGTCGCGTGGCGGCGACCGACCGGCCCTAGCCGAAGAGCGAGAGCAGCGGGTCGACGCGCAGGTCGGCGATGTCGTCCTCGATGCCGGCCTCGACGTAGAGCGCGCGCAGCACGTGCTCCGGCGACACGTACGTGCCCTCGGGGTCGAGCTGCCCGGTCGTCAGGTTCATCCGCAGCGGCGTCATGCCCACGTCGGACGACGCACCGATGACCCGGCCGCCGCGGACAGGCCCACCCATCACGAAGCAGGCGTTCGTCAGCGAGTGATCGCGCCCCTCGGCGGCGTTGATCATCGGCGTGCGGCTGAACTCGCTGAAGCCGACGATGACCGTGTGATCCAGCCAGCTGCTGCCGGTGTCCTTGTACTCGCTGGACGCGAGGTCCTCGACGAGGCGCGCGAGGGCGTTGAAGCCGGCCTCCTGCTGGGGGCCCTGGTCGGTCGCCCAGTTGTCGAAGTGCGTGTCGAGCGACCGGGCCATCTCGATGCTGACGCACCGGCTGAGGCCCGTCTTGAGCGCCGTCGCGGCCAGCGCCGCCTGCGCGGCGGGCGTGGTGAGCGCCGTCGTGCCGTTGGCCGCGATGCCGTAGTGGTCGCGCACGGCGTCCATGTCTTCGGACCGTGCCTGGAAGTCGAACCGTCGGTCGATGTTCGACTCGAGCACGAGCTGGCTGCGCTGCCGCGCCATCTCGCTGGACTGCACGAAGCGCGACATCTCGACGGCGTCGCACTCGGCGTGCGAGGCGAGCAGCCGGTTGATGGCGTCGAGCTCCTCGTTGCTCACCGAGGGATCGCGGGCACGCAACGTGTCGAGCAGCGACGGCACACCGTCGACGATCAGCGCGCTGGCGTGGTCTGGACTGTGATCGTTGTAGCTCTCGACGCGGACGGCGAGGTTCGGCACGTCGTGGTCTTCGCCGAACGCGCCGGCGAGCACCGTCGGCGCCGAGCTGCCCCGCGCCTGCAGACCCGCCGGGGGCCGACCGGTCAGGAAGTACCGCATCCCGACCTCGTGGGTGAGCGTGTTCATGCTCATCCCACGCACCACCGCCATCTTGTCCCAGTGGTGGATCAGGTCGCCCATGTAGGGGCCGAAGGGCGTGCCGTCGGCGGCCCGCAGGATGTCGCGGGGCCCGCCGTCGAGCAGGTCGTACCCGGGCATGATCCGCGTCGCCGCCACCCGGTCGATGCCGAAGTCGCGGGGGTCGCGGGGGTCGAGGGACAGGAGGATGTCCCAGCCGCCACGGAAGTACGCGAACACGTAGTACCGGTCGTCGCGCGCGCCCTCTTCGGCGAAGGCCCACGGCCCACCGAGGGGCGCGAGACGCTCGACGCCGCCGAACGCGCACGCGCCGCTGAGCGCGGCTGCGGCGCTGCGCAGAAAGTGTCGTCGGGACAGCTGCCAGGGCTTCATGGCCACCTCGACCGGGCTCAGTAGGAGTAGAAGTCGGGGTGCATCAGCGCCGCGATGCACACGGCGCGCCACCCGCGCCAGGGCTCACCCGTCGCGTCGACCACCTCGTCGAACGCGTTCGCCCACGGCTGCAGCTGCGGGTCATCGAGCGCGTACCGGTGGCCGTGCGCACGCAGGAGCAGGCGCTGCACGGTCTCGAACACGCCGGTCAGGTCCGTCTCGAGGGTCGCGTCCGCGGCGACGCCGGGGGCAAAGAAGGTGCCCTCGGCGGTGCGGATGTCCGACTCCTGCTCGATCCACGCGGTGCAGACCGAACGCGACGCGTCGCTCATGAACTTGTGAAAGAGCAGCGACGGCGAGAGGTCCTCGCGGGTCCGGTCGATGAAGTCGGGCACGCCGAGCGTGCTGGCGAGCGCATCGAAGAGGCTGGGCCCGTCTTCACCGGCGACGTCCGTCCAGCCGATGCCGCCGGTCACGACGCGGATCGAGCGGTCGAGCTGCACGACGTCCATGCGGCGGCGCGAGCGCTCGCCGGGGTCGGCTTCGGGCTCGGGATCCGGATCCACCCCCGTGTCGTGGGGGTTCACGCCGGTGTCGTCCGGCGGGTCGGTGACGTCGGGCTCGACGGTGGTGTCTTCGCCGCCACCGGTGTCCGGGTCCGGGGGGATCGCCGTGTCGGTCTCGCCGACCGCGTCCGGGGCCACGCCCGCATCGGTCGTCACGCCCCCACCGGCGTCGGCGGCGCCGCCACCGGGCTCGGGGCCCACGACGCGGGCGGTGTCGCTCGAGCAGGCGGCCAGCAACGCAGCCGCGGCGAGCATCGTCAGCAGGCGCTTCATCGCACCCTCCGGTAGACGTCGCTCGTGACGATGTCGCGGACGAGCGTGCGGTAGCGGTAGTCCGAGTGGACGAACCGCTCGGTGAGGTCGGCGAGCCAGGCGTCGTCGTCGTCACCGAGCTCGCGGCCGAGCAGCCACGTGGCGGTGTTCGAGGCCACGCAGCGCGCCACAGCGCCGTTGCCGACGTAGCCCATCGCCAGCGATTCGGGCCCCAGCTCGACATTCTGCTCGTGCCACGGTCGGCGGAACTCGTACGCCTGCAGGCGGCCGATGTACGCCTCGTGCTCGGGCGAGAGCACGTCCGTCACGTAGTACCGGTTGCAGGTGTCGCCGCAGTACCGGCCTGTCTCGGCGCACGCGCGGCAGGTCTCGTCGGTCGCCGGGAAGGCGTCCGGGTCGAGCCAGCCCGCACCGTTCGGGGTCCAGCGCCCCCAGTGCGCGGCGGCGGGCTCGAGCTCGGCGTGGCAGAACATGCAGCCCGGGCGGGTCTGCAGGTCCGGGTCGAGGCTGGCCCGATCCTCGTCGGACAGCTCGACGTCCGGTGCCTCGAACGACCGGCAGAGGAAGGAGTTCCAGAACCGGTTGGCGCGGGCGCGGTTCGTCTGAAAGCGCAGCAGCCAGGCCGGGTTCGTCAGGATGCCCGCGTGGTGGTCACCGAGCTCGATCTCGACCCACGTCTCGGTGTCCGTCCAGTCGAGATCCGGCAGGTCGTCGACCGGCACCGGCGAAGGCGTCAGGCGGACGTTCGCGAAGAGCTCCGTCTGGTGCCGAAAGAAGAACGCCATCGGGCCGTTGACGAAGTACCGACGCGTCCGAAACAGGTCGTAGTACGGGGCGTCGTCGCCGAGCACCGCGCCGACCTGACGGTCCATCGCTTCGCCGAGCGCCTCGCGGACCTCGAGCTCCGAGCGACCGCCGCGGCACCACTGCAGGTCCGGGCCGCAGCCGCACGCCGGGTCACTCAACCCCTGGCGGGTGCCGCACGGGATGCCCCCGGGCGACACGTCGCGGGTCTGGGCGTCGAAGGCGCAGACGCGCCACGTCTGGTCCGGCGCCCAGAACGGGTTCACCTCGACCCAGCCCTCGCGGCGTGCGCCGTCGACGTCGCGGGTCAGGATCGTGCCGTCGTCGGCGAAGCGCGCCGGCTCGTCGAGGCACGGCGTGTTCGCCAGGCCGCGGTAGGTCGTCGTGCGATTGAGGCGGTAGTAGAACCCGGCCGGGTCGCGTCGAAGGCTCGTCGAGGCGTTCAGCAGGTTCACGTTCTCGACGTTGTTCCACAGCAGCTCGCGGTGGTGCCGCACGGCACGCTCGACGAACGCGTCAGACGCGAGCCAGTCGTCGACCATCGCGACGACCGCGTCCGGGTCGTCGACCAGCACCGCGTACTCGTCCTCGGTCGGGATCGTGCCCCGCAGGTCGAGGCTCGCGGCCCGGAGCCACCGCTCGGGCGACATCTCGAGATCCGCGTCGGGGCAGAACGGGCTGTCGTCCGCCCACGCGACACCGGCGCCACACAGCAGCGTCAGCGTCGCGAAGACGAGAGCGAGGCCCATCGGATGCAGGGGTGACCGTCGCATCGGGGTACTCGGCGCGCGAGCGCGGGCGAAGCCGCGGGGGGCGTGGGCAGGGACTGTGACGACGCGGCGCCGCGAGGGCTCCACCCGCCGGGCCTGTAGACAGGAGTCCGTCAACAGATACCATGGGCGTGGCGATCTCAAAACCCTGTGACACCAGCATGTTTTGCGAATTCCGTCCGGCGCTCCGACGCAGCGCCCCGTGGATCTCGTGCCTGGCGATCGCGTGTCTGGCCGCCTGCGGTGACGACGCGCCCCTCGACGACCTCGATCTGTCGGACGTCGGCGGCGCCGACACCGCCGTCGGGGACGCCGGGGACGCAGGTCTCGACGGGGGCGACGACGTCGCGGACACCGGCGACGACGCAGGCGACGACACGACCGACGCGACCGACGCGACCACGGACACCGCGCAGGATGCGACCGACACAGGTGGCGAGGACGCCGACGAGGACGCGGTCGACGACCGCTGCGTCCCCGCGCTCGCGCTGACCGCGTCCCGCGGCGAAGCCGGGCCCGGCGAGCTGGTGTACCTCGAGGCCGAGGGCGGCACCGGCCAGTACCGGCTGCGCCTCGTCGAGGACGCGTCCGGCGGCACGCTGGAGTCGGCGCTGCGGACCTTCCTGACCGGCTCCGTCCGTGGCGGCGTCGACGTCATCGAGCTCACCGACACCGGCTGTACCGGGCGGGCGAGCGTCGAGATCCGCGTCGTCGAAGCCCTCGACGTGCGTCCGACCTCGGCGATCGTACCGCCCGGGCACACGTTCCGGTTCACGTGGTCGTCCGAGCGACCGTTCGACTTCGCGTTCGATCGCAACGAGTCGGGCGGTACGCTGAGCAGCACCGGCGTATACACCGCCGGGCCCGAGCCGGGCACCGACCGGGTCGAGGTCCGCGACGAGGGCACCGGTGAGCGCACGATCCTGCGCGTCACCGTGCGCGAGGACGTGCGGCTGCGGGCCGACGCCGACCACATCGTGATCCCCCTCGGCGCCGCGTTCACGCCGACGCTGCAGGACGCCAGCGACCAGGTCGAGGTGTCCGGCGCGTCGCCGGGGCTACGCTTCGACGATGGCACGCTCTACGCCGACGCGACCGGGGACTGGACGCTGGAGCTGACCGATCCGGTCACCGACCAGACGACGCCGATGCACGTGCAGGTGGTCGCCAGCCAGACGGCCGACCTGCCCCGCGCGGGCGAGGTCCTCGCGTCGGGGGCCGTCGTGTCCCTCGGCGACCTCGACGGCGACGGCCACGACGAGCTCGCCGTGGGCAACCCCGAGGCGTCGATCCGCGCCCACCGCGCCGGCGCGGTCTACGTGTATCGCGGCACCGCCGGCGGCTACGACCCGGCGCCGGTCACCGTGTTGAGCGGTCGGTACCGCTACGGCCAGTTCGGCCGGTCCCTCGCCGTCGCCGACCTCGACGGCGACGGGGTGCGCGAGTTGATCGTCGGCGCGCCGTACGACGACGCGGGCGCTGGCGACTCCGGCGCGGTCTACGTCTACGAGCCCGAGGCCGGTGTCCTGCCCGAACAGCCGTCCTGGTTCTGGGCCCCCTCGATCGGCAGCAGCGAGTACGGCATCAGCCTCGGCGTCTGCGACTTCACCGGCGACGGCGTCGACGACCTCGCGATCGGCGGGTCCCGACTCGAAGACCGCTCGTTCGCCGTCTTCGCGACGGACCAGGGTGGCGTCGCGGTGGTGCCCGGCGGCGACGAATGGCCCGTCGAACCGCCGCAGGTCGTGTACGGCGCGCGCTTCGCCGACGGCGAATGGACGGGCCACGGCGCGGCCCGCATGGGGTACGCGCTCGACACCGGCGACGTCGATGGCGACGGGCTGTGCGACGTCGTGACCGGCAGCCTCTACTTCAACCTCGACGGCGGCAACGACGGCGCGGTGTGGGTGTGGCGCGGACGCGCAGGCGACGGGGTCGATCCCGGCGGTCTCGAGCGCGAACCCGCGGCGATGATCTACGCGGCCGACGGCAGCCTGAACTCCGATCAGTTCGGCCGCACGGTCGCGGTCGGTGACGTCGACGACGACGGGCGCGCCGAGATCCTCGTCGGCCACCTGAACGCCGACGACGGCGGCACGAGCAGCGGCGCGGCGCGGCTGTACGACGGACTGCTCGACGACGGGGGCCCGGTCATCGAGACCGCGCTCGACCAGGACGTCGCGATCCTCGGCGACAACAGCTACGACTACGTCGGCGGGGCGGTCGATATCGCCGACGTCACCGGCGACGGCATCGGCGACCTGCTCATCACGGGGTGGAACCACGAGGGGCCGCCGATCCCCGGCGAGGACGGCGCGCCGGACACCCCCGCCGTGTCGAACACCGGCGGGATCACCGTGCACCCCGGCGCCTCGGGCACCCTGCCGTCCGCGGAGGTCGGCCAGTGGTTCGTCGGCGATGAGAACGGAGACTTCTTCGGGCAGGCGTTCGCCATCGTCCCCGATCACGACGGCGACGACCTCCCCGACCTCGCCGTGGTGGCCGGGCGATCCCGCGGCCTCGGCTACCTCGTCGGCCAGCCCTTCTTCGTGCCCAGCGCCGGCGAGCGCGTCGGGCTCGACTACCCCGCCGAAGCCGGCGGCGCGGACTTCGGTCGCGCCGTGGCCATCGCCGACTACGACGGCGACGGGCTCGACGACCTCGTCGTCGGCGCGCCGGACGCCGATCACCCGGACGTCGGCATCAACGGCGGCGCGGTGTTCTTCTACCGCGGCACCGACGAGGGTTTTGCGCCCGAACCGGACTTCGTGCTCCGCGACTTCGCGGCCCATCAGGGCGGCGAGCGGTTCGGGTTCGCCCTGGCCGACGTCGAGGACTTCGACGGCGACGGCATCCGCGACCTCGCCGTCGTGTCACAGACCCGCTCGCTGCCCGGCGCCTTCCAGGCGTCCTGGTACGCCAACCCGACCGAGTGCCCGCCCCCGCGCAGCGGCGGCAGCACCGGCGCGGTGTGGATCTTCCGCGGGCAGGCCGACGGCTGGGTCGATCCGAACCCCGCGTTCATCGCATGGGGCCTCGACGTCAGCCAGAACGTGCGCGCGGTCGCCGGGCCGCTCGACCGCAACGGCGACGGGCTCGGCGACTTCGCGTTCGGCAGCTACGTCTGGGATGTCGGGGGCAGCAACACCGGCGGCGCGGCGGTCGTCAGCGGCCGCCCGTGGCCCGGCGGCGACCTCGCCCACATCATCTGCGAGACCGATCTGGCGTTCCACGGCGACGCGAACAGCGACTTCGTGGGCGTCAGCATGGCCCCGGCGGGGGACATCGACGGCGACGGCTGCGACGAGCTCGTCGTCGGCGCCTCGCACGACGACCCCACCGGCAGCAACAACGCGGGGACGATCCGCGTCGTGTTCGGCTGGGGCCCGAGCTGCGCGCGCGACAACGCGACGAGCGTGATGCTCTCGTCGCTGACGGCGAACGCCCTGGCCGGCTGGAGCGTCGATGGCGGCCACGACGTCGACGGCGACCGCATCCCCGACATGATCGTCGGCGGCTACAACTACCGCGCCTTCGACGACGTCACCGGCGCCGCCTGGCTGGTCAGCGGCGCGCACGTCGCCAGCCTGCCCCGCATCGCGGTGACCGCGAACCCGGCGGCCCCGCCCTTCTTCACGGCGCCTGAGAACGCCGGGCGGCACCGCCTCGAGGGCACCGTCGCCGGCGAGTGGTACGGCCGTTCGGTGGCCCTCGCCCCCGGCGGCGACGGCACCGCGCGGGTGATCGTCGGGCGCCCCCTCGCCGACATCGGCGGCACGGCGATCTCGGGTGGCGCGCGCATCTACCGCTACACCTTCGACGCACCCGAGGGGCAGTCCGCGTTCGAGGCCGAGTGGGTCGTCGGCGGCGAGTCGTTCCGCACCGAGGGCTGGCTCGGCGAGCACGTCTTCGGCGGTTGGCTCGGCGACACGCCGGTCGCGATCATCGCGTCCGAAGAGGGCCACGCGCTGGGCATCAACCACGGCAGCGTCTACGCCGTGCCGCTGCCCGCCGCCACGCCATGACCTCGACCGAGCCGGCGCCCCGCACCTACGGGGCCGGCTCGGACTCCATCGCGGCCCGCACGAGCTCGGCGTTGACCCGGTAGAGCACCGCGGGGGGCGAAGCGCTGGACGCCACCGGCACGAGCACCGGCGGCGCCTCGGCGGGGTCGAGCAGCGGCTCGAACGGGGGCCACATCATCGCCTCGATGCGGCTCATGTAGAGCCACTCGACGTCGTTCTCGACCATCCAGACGACGAAGTCGCGAAACGACTCCGGCGGCGGCGGCGCGACCCACGGCAGCCCGAGGTGGTACCCGATGTGCGGCTTGCGCGCCGTCACCCGCCCGGTCACGCCGAGGCGCCGCGCGTCGCGCACGATGTCGAGCATCTCGCGGGGCTCCGCCTCGAGCGCGCGGGCCACCGGCGGCACGCCGATCGCGAGCTGGGCGACGAAGGCCGCACCGGCGACGACGACGGCGCGGCGCGCGAACCCGGCGTGCAGCTCGACCGCGCGCGAAATCGCCGCGCCGGCGGCGACGGCCCACAGCGGCGCGAGGGGCAGCGAGAACCGGGGGCGATGAAAGACGAGCAGCAGCACGCCGAAGAGCGCGAGACCCAGCACGGCCGTGGCGACCTCGCGACGCGACGGGCGCGCCCGGATCGACAGCGCCACACCGACGACCGCGAGCACCGCCACGGGCACCGTCGCGACGTGGATCGCGTCCCCGACGAGGTGGGCGGGGATCTCGCCGAGCACGTGCCCGACGAAGCGCATCGGATCGCGCAGCACGACGTCGCCGAACCCCGCGAAGCCAGCGGCGCCGTCGCCGTACCAGAACGCGTCCCACCCCCCGAGCTCGTCGCCGTAGAGTGTGTAGGCGAGGTTCAGGTGGTTGTCGTTCGCCAGCATGCGCCCGGCCACCGCGCGGGTGTGCATCGCCCACGGCACGAGGGTGGCGACGAACGCCGCAGCACAGGACGCGGCGATGGCCACACGTCGCCGAGCTGGCCCGTCGGCGACGATCGCCGCCGCGACGGGCAGCGCGGCGAGCAGCACGAGGCCGTTGTATCGCGTGAGCGCGGCAAGCCCACCGAGGACGCCGGCCGCGAGCACCGCGGGCCACGACACCCGCCGGGGCGCGACCAGCGCGACCAGCGCGCCCAGAGCGAGGGCAGCGAACACCGCGTCGGTGCCGACGGTGAACCCGAACCGGACGACGACCGGGCTGCCCGCGGTCAATGCGGCGGCGACGAGACCGGCGCGAGGGCCGTACAACCGACGACCCAGCACCCCCGCGAGCACGACGAGCGTGCCGGCCGCCACCGCGGCGATCGCCTTCGCAGCGCCGAAGAGAGTCGGTGCGATGGCGCCGACGGCGGCCAGCAGCATCGGGTACAGCGGCCCGCGAAACCGGCCGACCGGTGCGTCCCCCGCCGCCCACGCGCGCGCCTCGGGCACGAGCTCGGCGAAAAAGTCCGTCTCGACGCCGTAGTCACCGACCGGGTGGGCGGCCGCGCCCACCACGCCGAGCACCACCGTCGCCACCGCGCCGAGGACGACGATGGCGACGAGGTCGGGGGGCACAGCCGTGCCCGGACGCGACCCGGCGGGCGCGTCGGCAGCAGGCGATTCGGGGGACTCGGCGGTCACGGTGACGGAGTGCGCAGCGTGGGGGGGCGCCCCCGTTGTACGTCGCCACGCTGACGCCGTCACCGCACATCGCGCTGCCCGTCCGCGGGCCCGCGACACGCACGACGGGTGAGCCGGCGCCGGCGCGTTGACGCGATCGCAGCCGAGGGCCACCATGCGCCCATGCGTTCGTTGCGTCCGATCGGGCCCTGGATCGTCGCGTGGCTGGCCCTTGCGGTCGCCGCCGCCGTGCTCTCGTGGCCGGCGATGACCGGCACGTGGGTCTATGACGACGTCACGATGCTCGACCACCCGCTGATGGACGACGCAGGCGACATCGCCGCGGTCTGGGGGCACACGTCGAGCGACTTTCTGACCCCCGGCGACGAGGGGCTCGAGAGCGGCTACACGTGGCGGCCGCTGACGATGGTGACGTTGATCGCGGTGCACGTCGTGTCCGACCAGTCGGCCTTCGCCCACCACGTCGCGTCGTGGGGGCTGCACGCGCTCGTGCTGGCCATCCTGCTCGGTGCAGCCGCCCGAGCACGGGGACGCATCGACGCGATCGCGCTCGGCGCGGTCGGCGCGCTCGCGCTGCACCCGGCGCCGGGCGAGGCGTGGTTGTGGATCAACGGCCGCAGCGACCTCGTCAGCGCGGTCGGCGTCGCCCTGGCCGGCCTCGCCGTCACGCCGCACCGCGACGGTCGGCCATTCGGCCCGATGGCGGCGGTTGCGTTCGGGTGCGCCGCGCTCGTCGGCGCCCTCGGCAAAGAGGTCGCCCTGCCCGCTGCGGGCGCGATCGCGGTGGCCGCGGCGCTGCCCCCGAAGGTGAAGCTCGTCGAGCTCGCCCGCGAACCGCGGCGCGTTGTCGGCCTCGTGATGGCCGCCGTGCGGCGGCTCTGGCCGCTCGTGGTGGCGCTCGTTGTCGTCGCGATCGTCTGGCGCACCGGCCGCATCAGCGCCGCCGAAGAGACGGGCAGCTTCGCCGGCGTATCGCTCACCAGCGTCATCGCGCGCACGCCCCTCGCCCTCGCCCTCGCCGGCGAGACGCTGATCGCACCCGTGCCGCGGCCCATGCGCTCGCTGGCATGGGAATTCTTCGTCGGCTGGACCCCCGGGCGCATCGCGACCTTCGCCGCGATGGTGGCGATCCTCGTGGCCACGATCGCCCGCGGACGGCTGCGGTCGACCGTACTGCTGCTCGGCGCCGCCGCCACGATCGCCCCGGTCACCCTCGTCGCCGACTTCGACTGGCTGGGCCTCGATCGGTACCTCTACGTCCCGATGGTCCTCGCGATCCTCGCGGTCGTATGGGACGCCCCTCGCGTCGAACTGGCGACCCTGCGACGCCCGATGCTCGCGGTCGGCGGGGTCGTCGGCCTCGCCCTCGGCGCAGCACTCTTCGGCCAGGCGGGAGTGTACGCCGGGCACGGGGCGTGGGTGCGGGCGATGGTCGACCTGCAGCCCGAGAACCCGTCCGGCCATGTGAAGTTCGCCTCCTGGCAGGCATCGCGGGGCGACATGCGCGCCGCTGCCGAGCGCCTCGAGGGCCTCATCGACGACGACATGCCGGCGGCGATCCGCCACGGCGCCGCGCAGGTCGCGCTGCAGGTCGGCCGCGGGGACATCGCCGCCGCTCATGTCGACGCCGCCTGGCGCGATGCCCCCGGCGACCCCACAGTACAGCTCGACGTGCTGATGCTGCGCGCCGCGCAGCACCGCTGGGACGACGTCGTCACGCTGACCGGCCCGCTGCTGGACCTCGGCCTGACGTGCAACCGCACGCGCCTCGCCCTGCGCGAGTGGCTCGACGCCGGCGTCGTGCCGCCCACCCACTCCGACGCGCTGACGACCGCGCTCGATTCCGCCACCTGCCCGTGACCCGACCCATGCGCATCCTGCTGATCGCCCACGCGTACCTGCCGACCGTCGGCGGTACGGAGACGTGGGCCGACGAGGTGGCGCGCGGGCTTGTACGGCGCGGGCACGAGGTCGTCGTCAGCACGAGCGACAACGCGAGCCCGTCGGGCATGCTGCGCCCGTTTCACCGACGCCAGGCCACCGGCATCGAGCACCGCGACGGCGTCGAGATCCGGCGGCACCGCATGCTGCGGTCGGCGGCGATCGGGCTCGACGTCCTGCGCCGCATCGAGAAGCAGGCCCGCGGCACGACCGGCACGCTGGGCATCGTCGGGCAGTACCCGTGGATCCCGACCGCGTTCGGCGAGTGGCGCGACCCGAGCTTCGACGTGCTGCTGCCGACCTCGCTGCCCAGCCTCTGCGCCACGCTGCCGCTCTGGATGCGAGGCCGCGGCTGGATCCGCCGCCCGGTCGCCCTGCACACGACGGCGATGCCGCACTCAGCACGGTTCCCCTCACCATCGGCGCTGCGCCCGATCCTCGGCGCCGCCGACATCCTGCTCACCGACACCGACGCGGAGTTCGCCGAGCTCCAGGCGGGCGGCTGGGCCCCCGACGTGCCCCACCGGTGCGTGGGCGTCGGCATCCCCGACGACGCCTTCGACGCCGGCGACGCTTCGCGCGCCCGTGCCCGGTTCGGCCTGAGCGAGGGGCGCCCCGTGCTCTCGTTCGTCGCCCGGCTCACCCCCGAGAAGGGCGTCCTGCGCCTGCTGCGCGCCGCGGACCGCCTCGCCGGCGCCGGGCGCGACTTCGACGTCGTCCTCCTCGGCGACGACGCATCGATCCGCACCCGCCCCGAGTGGCGCCGCCTGCGCGCGCGGCTCGGCGACCGCGTCCGTGCGCCCGGCTCGGTGTCCATCGAGACCGTCCGCGACGTGTGCGCCGCCAGCGCCGTGATGGCGATGCCCTCGGTCGCCGACAGCTTCGGCATCGTGTACCTCGAAGCGTGGGCCCAGGGCACGCCGGTCATCGGCGTCGACGTCCCGGCCATGCGCGAGATCATCGCCGGCGGCGGCTGGCTCGTACCCGCCGACGACCGGGACGATACCGCCCTCGTCGCCGCCCTCGAGTCCGCCCTCGACGACCCCGACGTCCGCCGAAGCCGCGGCGCTGTCGGACGCCAGCGCGCATGGGACCGCTACCGCTGGACCCACGTCGTGGACGGCGTCGAGGCCGGGCTCGTGGACGTGGTCCGCGGACCGCGGCGATGACGGCGTGCCCCGGCACGCCGTGATTCACGGCGCCGCGATCGCCGCGAAGAGCTCGCGCTGGCGCGGGGTCGAGAGGTTGTCGTTGTGCCACAAGAGCGAGAACGTGCCTGCGTGGCGCTCGCACACCGCGCGGATCTCGCGCATCGCATCCACCGCTGCGGGCGACTCGCCAAGGCCCATGTAGGCCTCGCGAAACACCGTCACCTCCATCACCGACAGCGGGCGTACCTCGAGGTCGAGACGCCGATTGAGCTCGAGGTCGAACCACGGGAACGGCCGACAGATCCCCGCGCGAAACCCGATCGCATCGGCGAACCCCATCGAGGCCTCCACGCGCAACCCGGCCTCGGCGGCCTCCCGCTGGGTGTGCGGTACGTCGAGCCGCAGGAAGTGCTGGCGGGTCGCGCGCAGACGCTGCCGCAAGCCCGCTCGCGCCATGGCCGTGGAGAGACGCGCCGCCTCGCGGCCGAGCTGACCGGGGCGTTCGATGGACCGGTAGCTCGGATGCAGGCCGATCTCGTGACCGGCGCGATCGAGGCGTGCCAGCAGCCGGCGCATGCGGCGCCCCGACGGGTCGTACTTCGCGTCGAGGCGGCGGTCAGTTCGGCCACCAAAGACATAGAACGTGTGCCGCGTCCCCCATCGCTCGGCGAGCGCGAGCAACGGGTCGAACGTGTACCACGGGTCCGAGGCGTCGTGCCCGAGGGCGGTCGCGGCCACCCGACCGAGGGTGCGCGCCAGGGCGCGAGGACGCCCGGCGTCGCGAGCGAGATCGCGTGCGATGTGCCGCGCGGTGCGAAGTGCACCGTGGGCGTAGCGGAACGGGTGGTCGACGTCGTGCGAGAGCTCCAGCGCGAACGACCGCACGGGAGCCGGCAACCCGGGCCAGTGCGAGGTCAACGCCCGGTGCAGCACCTCTGCGGCTTCGTCGACGAGGGCCCGGTTCAGCCATCCCCCACGCCCGAGCAGCGAGTCCCTCGCCGAGAACCGGCGATGGGCGTCACGGGCACGCACGATCCTCTCCTCGTATCCGGTCAGCAGGACCGCGGCGAGGCCGATGACATCGATATCGAGCCGCAGCGTGTCGGCGTCGACCCGGATCGTCTCGGCGCGACCGCCGCGTCCCCAGACCGCGGGGAGCGATCCGCCGACCGCGCCGTCCCACACCTCGGTTGTTGTTTCGGGCAGTGACTCGCGCGTGCACCAGCGGTCGGCCGGCATCGCGAGAAAGGGCGACGCGAGCACGCAGCGGCGACCGTCCGGTCCGACCACGATCGCATGGTCGCCTTCGCCATCGACCATGCGCACCGCCCACCCCAGACACCGCGCGAAGAGCACGTCGAGCACGTGCGCGGCGAGCGCACGGCGCTGACGCGGCAGCTCGACGTGAAGCTCGACGGGGACACAAGGTGAGGGCATGCAGGTCCGATGCGGCGTTCGCACGTGACGAAGGTGGGCGCTTGAACGACCGTGCCCGCCTCGATACCGTCCTGTCCAGGCCGAACGCCTCGGACGCTGCCCCGGACCCCACGTGAAACTCCTGATCGTCGGCCTCTGTCTCCAGGGCAACAAGGGGGGCGCCGCGTTGTCCCTCTGTCTCAGAGACCGGATCCTCGACCACTTCCCGGACGCGGAGCTCACGTGGGCGCTTCCGTCCGGCGCGGACTTTGCCGACGAGGCGCGCTGGGCACGCACGTACGGCATGGACTGCATCCCGACGACCTCGTGGGGCCGCATGATCACCGGTCGACGAGGGGGCCACGCGTGGCTGCGGACCCTCGCGCACGTCGACGCCGTCGTCGACCACTGCGGCGTCGCGTGGGTCGGTCCGCCGGCAGGGACCCGGGAGTACGCCCTGACCCGCGGCCGGGCATTGCACGTCTACACCGCTGCGCTGATGCGCACGCCGCTGCTGCCGTGGACGCAGTCGTACGGGCCCTTCTCGACACCGGCAATCCGCGCGGCAGCACGCGCCGACCTCGCGCGCCACGAGATCGTGTTCTGCCGAGGCGACCAGTGCGTGCAGACGGTGCGCGAGCTGCTCCCCGACGCCGACGCACGCTCGTTCCCCGATGTCGCGATCACCCTGCCATGGGATCGCGACGCGGGCAGGGCCCTCCGCGCGCGATTCGGTGTCCCCGACACGGACCGCGTCGTGACGGTCTCACCGAGCGCGGTCCTGTACGAGAAAGCAAGCGGCACGGGCACCGGGAACGCGCACGTGCGTGAGGTCGCCGACCTCGTCGCGGGCATTCGTCGCGAAGGGCGCACCCCGCTCCTCGTGCCCCACACCTTTCGACAACGGGATCGTCGACCGTCCTGGTGTGACGCCGCCGTCAGCCGGCTCGTCCGCGAACGACTCGGCGACGCGCCGTGCGCCATCGCCGACGAAGACCTCTCGGCCATCGACCTCAAATCCCTCATCGCAACGGCCGACGTTCACGTCGGGGCGCGCTACCACAGCATCGTCGCGTCGCTCTCGGCCGGCGTGCCCACCGTCGCGATGTCCTGGCACGAGAAGTACCGCGACATCATGACCCAGTACGGGCAGCCAGACGACGTCGTCGCAGGCGGGCGGGGCGCCGGCGCGGAGCTCGTCGCGCGGATGGCATCGGTCGCCAGCCGGCGCGATGCCGTTGCCGCAACGCTCCGAGCGAAGGGCCCTGCGCTGGTCGACGCCGTCCACGAGAACGCCCGCCTCTTCGCCGACATGTTGCGCCGAGCGGTCGCATGAGCTGTCGCGTCTGTGGCAGCGCCGACATCGTCACGGCGGGGACGATGCGCACCTGGGGGGACACCGAGGTCCCGCTGACCGACTGCCGTTCGTGCGGCAGCCGGTTCGCACCCCACGATCCGGCGACGTACGAGAAGCTGCACGGGAGCGATCAGTCGACGTACGCCTCGCACGACGCGCTCGCCGCAGCGGCGGCGCGTGACATTGCCGCTGGCGACCTCGACGGCCTGCGCGCGCGCCTCACACGCCACGCGTCGCGCCGAGCGGTGTTCGACGCGGTGGCGGCGCGTCCCCGAGCGTCCCGCATCCTCGAAGTCGGGGCGTCCCGCGGCGCGCTCTCGTCGTGGTTCATCGCGAGCGGGTACGACGCGCACGGTGTCGACATCGCACCCAGCGCCGTCGAGGCCGCGTGCGACCGGTTCGGCCCGCACTTCTCGACGACGCCGGTCGACGCGCTCCCGGACGGCTCATTCGACGTGGTGTTTCACACGGGCGTGGTCGGCTGCGTCGCTGACCCCCTCGGGTTCCTTGCCGAGCAGATTCGACTGCTGCGGCCGGGGGGACTGCTCGTATTCAACGCACCGGACGCGCGCTGGTGTCATGCGACCGGGCTGGCATGGACGCTCGACACACCGCCCCCGGATCTCGTCACACTCTTCGGCGATCGGGTGTTCGATCGGCTGGCTTCGCCCCGCCTCAGTGTCGCGACCACCCGGCTCGCCGGCCCGGCGACGCGCGACCTTCGCCTCACGGCGCAGCGACTCGCGGGGCAGCTTCGCCTGCCGGATCGTGGCGCGTCCATGCTCGAGGCCCGCCCGGCCAGCACTGCAGAAGCGCCGCGTCGGTCGGCGACGAGCGTGCGCGGGCGAGCCCGGGCCATCGCAACGCGTCTGCTCGAGGTCGATGCGGTGCGAACCCTCGTTCCCGTGGTGCCCCTGCCCTACGGCCTGATCGTCACGATCCGCCGCGACGACGATGCATCGCGTCCTTCGCACGAATGAGCGTGTCGCGTCCTGCGTACGCCGCCCGGTACGCCCCATAGCTCCCGGTCCGCATCAGGGCGCGCATCGCGTCTTCGAACGCGACATCGGCGCGCGCACGCAGTGTCGGTGCGGGTGCCGCTCGGCCATCGCGGTACCGGAAGCGGGGTACCGGCCGACCGGCCGCCTCCAGCACCGCGCCGAGCCGGCGTGCCGTGCGGCCCTCGACAAGGTCCGCCGACTGACTCTCGTAGAGGTCGTCGACCGTGCCCGGCTGCAACACGAGGCGACCCGCCGCGACGAGCGCGTCGATCCGCTCCAGTCCGGACGCCGTGCGCGCCACGACGACCGACGTCTTCTGCCCCCGCGTCCGGGCCAACCACGCATCACCGACAGCAACATCCGCCAGCACGTTCAGGTGGTCTTCGCAGAGGCGGCACCGCAGTCGATTCGCATACCGTGCGAACGACGCGCGGTAGTGGATGCGCTCGGCATCCGTCGCGAACTTCCGCCGGTCCCAGGACCCGGACGTCGCGGTCGTCTCGATCTTCAATCGACCGACCTTGTCTTCGCCCCGATACCGGGCGTCGACGATCGCTCCCGGGACCCCGTGGTAGTGCGTGAAGGCGCGCAACGCGTGGTCCGTGAACATCCACCCGCAGATGATGCCCGCGGTGAACGCGATTTTGTCGAGTAGTGCAGGCTCGTGTTGCGATGCGTAGGCGCGAAGACCCGCCAGATGGCAGGGGATCGCGACCAGCAGCGCCGGCTGGTCGAGGGTGCGGAGGAGCTCGATGGCCGGCGCAAACGAAAGGCTGTGGTAGATGGACCCCGGCACGCGCTGCAGATCCGCGTGCGTGCGGTGCACCTGAGGCACGTATCCCTCGGCTTCGCGTCCGATGGCGACCACCGGGACCCCACGGTCGATCGCGTCGGTCACCAGAGCGCGCAGCACACCGCCGGAGCTCGATACGCCGTCGTCCCGGTGCACCGGCGCATGTCCGATCCACACCCGCTCGATGGGGCCGACCCGCGGTACGGGCGAGGTCGCGCCCAGGAGCCCTGCGAGGTCGACTTCGATGCTCGGGCACACGTCGTCGCAGGGCGCTGGGCAGCCATGACACGCCGCCGCGTCGTCGATGTGCGCCTCGGGGGCGCCGCGCCCCGCGTGGTAGCGCGTCGACACGCTGTCGTGCGGGCACGCTTCGACGCACGCCCCGCACGCGATGCAGAGGTCGTGGTCGATGATGTCGCGGATGCCCGGGTGGCTCATTCGGGGTCCTCGTCAGCGGGCCGTTCGTCGATGGGATGCGGAGCGTCGCCGCGTCGAAGGTATCGGACGACGAGCTCACGGGGAACGCACACGGCGGCGTAGACGCCGCCTCCCAGCAGATACACGCCGCCCGCCATGACGAGGCCATGATCGGCGAGAACCCACGCCGTCGCCCCGCCGACACCCACCGCGAGGACGGTGGGCACGGCTACATTGCGAACCATCACCGCGGTACGACCCAGCTGTCTCGACCACCAGAGGTTGAGGCCGACGTAGAACGCCGCCGATACCCCGGCGTACCACCACACAGCGGCGACGGGATCCGCGCCGGCGACGCCCACGGCGACAGCGAGCACACGCACGGTACCGAGCACGATGTTGGTCGCGGCCTCGGCCCGAAACCGGCGGAACGCGGCGAAATAGCTCGACGCATTCGACACCGCGTTGGCGAAGACCATCACCGTCAGGGGCGCCACGAAGGGTGGCAGCGCCGTCCAGTCGGCGCCGAAGAGCTCGTCGAGGAACGGCGCGAACGCGCACACTCCGGCGAGCGGCAGGGCGAGCGCCGCGGCGACGATTTGATGCGACTCGACGACGAGACGCCGTTGCGCGTCCCGAGCGAGTGCAGCGAGGCGACTGTGGACCACCTGCCACAGCGACTGGACGAGGATCTCCACCGGGCGTTGCAGCACCCGGGTCACGAGGAGGACGAATCCGGCGACCTCGAGGCCAAACGCGCGAGCGAGCAGAATCGGCAGCACCGCGATCGACACCGCATTCAGCAGGCCCGACGGCAACGCGTAGCGCGGCAGCCGCTGGAACTCCCTCGCCACGGGAACCACGCGGGAGCGCCACGCGCCGGACCGAAACAGGGTCCCGTCCCGACGCATGGCCGTCACGCACCACCCGATGCCCACCACGGCCGCGCCAGCGGTGTACCCGACGACCAGTCCGCCGAGAGGCGCTACCCCCCACGCACCGATCGACAACGACACCACGAGCGTCGCCGCGACCTGCAGGACGGCCAGAGACGCGACCTGCCCGTACCACGCGCGTCGCGTCCCCCAGTATCGCAACGTCCGGGTGATCGCCTCGGCCAGGATCACCAGCGGGATCAACCACAGCCAACGGCTCGCGTCACCCGCCTGGATCTCGCGCGCGAGCGGGTCCCCGAACACCACGACCACAGGCAGCACGAACGCCGCGAACAGCGCGGACACCCCGAGGGACAACGCAGCGACTGCGGCGCCATCCCGATCGCCATCGGGGAGCACGACCGCCATCTCGTACCGAAGCGTCGAGATCGAAGCGGCGACCGCGGCGAGGGACATGAACACGCCGAGCAGACCGAACGCCTCGGGGCCGAACAGCCGGGTGAGCACCGGCGAGAGCAGCAGCGACACAGCCTGTGCCGCCGTCGTGCCGGCCATCAGCGCCAGTACGCCGCGGATCAGTCGGCGACGACTCGGCGCAGCTTCGGCGCGCGCCTCTGCCGAGCTGTCGGGGGTGTCGCGCGCCACGTCGCTCGCCGGCTCCGAGTCGAGATCGGAGGCGCATCGTCGCACGCGGCTCGGAGCGTGTCCAATCCGGGTGCGGCCCGGTGCGTGCCCTCTCGGCGCGATGTCGCTACCTTCGACACGCCCCCTGTCGAGCGGCCTCCGATGTCCCGTCCCACCGTCAGCGTCCTGATCGCCGTGTACAATGGTGCGCCCTGGCTCCGCGAGGCGATCGACTCCGCGTTGTCGCAGTCCGGGGTGGACGTCGAGGTCGTGGTGGTCGACGACGGGTCGACGGATGGCACCGCGGCGGTGCTCGACGCGATCGACGACCCGCGGGTCGTGCGAGACGGCTTCGCGGCGAATCGAGGCAAGGTGGCGGCGTTCAACCGGGCGTTCGCGCGCTCGACCGGCGACGCGGTCGCCCTGCTCGGGGCCGACGACGTGCTCGATCCGGGGTCCCTCGTCGAGCGGTGGCAGGCGATCGCCGACGGCGCTGCGGGGGCATGGCACGCGATCCAGCCCTGCGACGCGGCGCTGCGCCCGATCGCAGCCCCGTGGACCGGGCGCGACTGGACCCGCGACGACCTGCACCGGGCGCTGCGCTACAACCCGATCTCGGGCGGTGGGTTGATGCTCGGGCGGGCGGCTGCGGACCGCGCGTTCCCCATCCCCGAGTCGCTGCGCTTCGAGGACTGGTGGCTCGTGGTGCACACCCTCGCCCTCTGCGGGCCGATCGCCTGGGTCGACGGGCCGGCGCTTCGGTACCGCCTGCACGACACCAACGCGATCGGGGTGGTCGAGCAGCGCATGGACCCCGACGCGTTCGAGCGGGACCAGCGCCGTCACGTGGCGTTCTATGACGCCCTCGTCGCGGCCATCGCCGACTGGCCCATCGACGAAGCTCGGCGGCGCGCGCTCGTCCGCATCGCGCGCGACAACCGCGCGGTCGTCGCAGCGATGACCGAAGGGCGCGTGTGCCCCCCGACGCCACGCCGCCTGCGGTCCGTCGGAGCGTTCAAGTGGCTGATGCTCACGATGCTCGGGGTGCCGCCGGCGCGGCGCGCGTGGCGCCCGATCGTCGGTACGATCACCCGGGTGCGGTCGGGGCTGCGATAGCCACCACGCGAGCTGGGCTCAGGCGCGCCGCCCACCCCGCGCCCGACGACCGCGAGCGAGCGCGTCCTTCACGTTCCACCGCACCGCGTCGACGACCGCGCGGCGCCGATCAACGTCACCGTGCAGGGTGGCCTCGATCAGCCGCAGCGGGACCCCGAGGGCGATCCACTCCGGCACGAACACGCCCCAGAAGTACGCGTCCGACAGCCGCTTTCGCGCCAGCAGGATGATGTGCCGCGTGTTGAAGTACGTGCGCTTGTACGAGCCGCGAAAACTGCTGACCACGCGGTGCCATGCTCGCCCGGCGGGCGCGTAGCGGATCCGCCAGCCCCGGTCGCGCAGGCGCGCGCAGAAGTCGATGTCCTCGGAACCGTACGGCGAGAAGTCCTCGTCGAGCAGCCCGACCTCGCGCAGGGCGTCGACCCGGATCAGCTGCACGCAGCCGATCTGAAAGTCGATGTCCTCGGCGCGATCGAACTGGCCCTCGTCCCGCTGGTCGCGCCCCCGGTGAGTGTCGAGAAACCGGCGCGGCCAGTGGCCCGTCGACTTCCACAGCCGGTCGAGGACCTCGGGGCCCAGGTGCAGGTACGTCCACCGCCACGACGTGGACCCGACCCGCCAGATCACGTCGGGCTGATCGAGCCGATAGATCCGGGGCCCGACGAGGCCGATGTCCGCCCCGGCGTCGCCCTCGGCCAGCAGCGAACGGACCATGTCCGGCGCGGCTTCGGCGTCGTTGTCGAAGATCAGGACCCAGTCCCACGCCCCGCCGAGCGCCTCGCGCAGGCCGACGTTGCGCCCGCCGGCGACGCCGAGGTTGGACGGGTTGCGCACCACGCGCACCCGCTCGCCGAGCGCTTCGAGCTGCGCGGTCGGGTCCTCGTCGGACGCGTTGTCGACGACGAGGATGTCCGTCGGCACGTCCTGTGCGACGAGGCTCGCGACGGCGCGGGTCGTCCAGTCGTGCTCGTTCCACGACAGGACGACCGCCAGAACTCGGGCCGGCTCGGTCACGCCGTCAGCTTCGGGTGCCGCTTGTCGCCGCCGCTGATCACGTCCGCCTGCCGCATGCCGTGCACCAGCTCGATCGCCGGGCGCGCGTCCGCGATGCGGAACCCGTTGCCCGCCATCGTCCGCTCGTAGAGCGTCGTGTGCAGGTCGGTGAACACCTTCGAGAACTCCAGCTCTTCGCCGTCGATCGTGATCGAGCGAAAGGCCGGCTTGCCCTCGGCGACGGTCTGCTCGGGCAGGTCGTCCCGATCGATGCTCAGGAACCAGCGGACGTCGGCCCGCTCGAGCTCGAGAAAGCCGGCCATCTTGTCGTCCTGCCGCAGGTGCGTTTCGTGGTGCGCCGGCGTGCCGAAGAACCACATGAGCAGGTCGAAGAAGTGGATGCCGATGTTCGTCGCCACGCCGCCCGACTTCTGCGGCGCGCCCTTCCACGACGTGTGGTACCAGGACCCGCGACGGGTGATGTAGCTGAGCTCGACCTTCGCGCGCCCACCCTTCTGCTGCAGCTTCTCGCGCAGGGCGATCAGGGCCGGGTGCACCCGCAGCTGCAGCACCGTCCACACCGTGCGGCCGGTCTCCTGCTCGAGCTCTTCGAGCACGTCGAGACGCGCGGGGTCGACCGCGAGGGGCTTCTCGCACAGGGCGTCCGCGCCCGCGCGCAGGGCCAGCCCGCAGTGGCTGTCGTGCAGGTAGTTCGGCGAGCAGATCGAGACCATGTCGACGGCGCGATCGTCGCCGGACCGCCGCCACAGGTCGAGCTGCCGCTCGAACGGCTCGATCTCGGTGAAGAACGACGCGTTGGGGAAGTACCGATCCAGGATGCCGACCGAGTCGTGCGGGTCGAGCGCGGCGACGAGGCGGTTGCCCGTCGCGTGGATCGCTTCCATGTGCCGGGGCGCGACGTAGCCGGCGGCGCCGAGCAGAGCGAAGTTCTTCATTGCGTGTCTCCGGGTCCCGCCGCGTCCCGCGCGACGTCGGTGATGATCGCCAGGTTCAGGTCGTGCAGCCGCAGCGAGCGCTGCTGGCGCCGGTCCTCGGGAGTGAGCCACGACAGCATCTGGTTGTCGTCCGTCACCGGTTCACTCAGGGCCGCGTACCGCGCAAGCGTCTCGCCCGCGAGCACGATGGCGGCTTCGGCCTCGTCGCGGGTGAGCGAGCGATCGTCGAGGCGGTCGAACCCGGGCCACGCAGTGCCCACCGGCACGTCGTCCGCGCGGCCGACGAGGATCCCCGTCCGGTCGACCGGGTCGATCCACAGCATCGCGTTCGGGAACGCCTCGACAAACGCCGCGGTGATCGCCGAGCTGTGCCGCGGGGTCACGAGGTGCAGCGGCAGCCACTGGGCCACCGTGCCGCCGGGGTTCAGGCGCTCGGCGACGTGTTCGTAGAACTCCACCGAGTACAGGCTGTTCACGCCGGCGTGGTTCGGCGGCATCGGCTCCAGGGTGACCACGTCGTACATCCGCTCGGTGCGCGCCATCCACGCCCGGCCATCCATGACGATCGGGTGCACGCGCTCGTCCTCGAGCACGCCCTCGTTGCGGTCAAAGTGGTGGGCCATGCCGAACACCGCCGAGCTGATGTCGACGATGTCGAGGCGATCGACCCCCTCCTTGCGCACGGCGTTCGCGGTCTGGCCGGTGCCGAAGCAGATGACGAGGGCCTGCTCGGGGTCGGCATGCAGGATGGCCGGCAGGTGCCCCATCCACTGCATGTAGTGCGCGGTCGCGGTCTCGGCGGTGGCATAGAACCCGTCGATCACGAGCACGCGGCCCCAGCGCGGGTTGTCGACGACGGCGACCGTCGAGTCCGGCCCCTCGTCCCACGCGACGAGCGTCTGCCCGTCCTCGGCCGAGGGGTCGAGCGCGCGGGTCGTGCCCGCGCCGCTGAACCCGGCGATCGCGACGCCGAGGCTGGTGGCGACGGCGACCCCGGCGACCATGCGCGCCCGGCCCGCCATGCGCACGACGCCGACGAGCCCGACGACGGCGCCAATGCCCCAGGCCGTCGCAGCGAACCCGAACGATGGCAGCCACCACCACGCGGCGATCATCGAGCCGCCGACCGCGGCGAGGGTGTTTGTGGCGTACAGGCGCCCGTGCTCGCGAGCGGTCGTCGCGGCGTCGAGCAACCGCGGCAGCACCGTGCCGAGGGCGATCATCGCCGGGCCGAGGGCGACCATGGTCAGCGCGAAACGCCCGGCAGCGAGCTCGAACCACGACGCGCGGGGGACCCCGATCTGGTCGAAGCGCTCGACGACCGGCGTCGCCAGCAGGATGAGCGCGCCGGCCACGGCGAGCATCGTCCCGGTCGACACCCCGCGGCGGCGCAGCACCGGCGCGAGGCGCGCACCGATCGAGAGGGCGATCAGGACCGCGGCGAGCACGAGGGCGAAGCTGTCCGTCGTCGCGGCGAACGCGGCCCGCACGGCGCGGAACCACGCCACCTCGAGGGCGAAGGTCGCGGCGCCGGTCAGCGCCACGATGCCCAGCGCGATCGCCCCGTGCTCGGCATCGGGCACAGCGTCGACCGTGGCCGAGGCCGGCGCGACGGTGGGCTCGCCCCCCGGATCTTCGCGCCCCATCCACCACGCGGCCGCCGCGACGACCAGGTTCACGCAGGCGATCGCCTGGATCGTCAGATAGATGCCGAGCGCGCCGATCACATAGAAAGCCAGCACGAGCGTGCCGATCGCGGCGCCCGCGGTGTTGACGCCGTAGAGGCGCGACAGCGGGACGTCGCGCGCAGCGGCCATGCGACCGAACACGGGCACCGTCGCGCCCATCGCCATCGTCGGCGGCGCGATCACCGCGAAGATCGCGGCGAGCTCGACCATCGGCGCGAGGCCGGGGGACGCGTGGTACACCGCGACGTCGAGCGCGCTCACCGCCGCAAACGCCGCGGGCAACGCGAGGCCCGACACGCCGATGATCACCTCGAGGATCGCGTACAGGTGCAGCGCGGGCAGATCGCCGGCGCGGGTCCGCAGCACCCGGGGCATGAGGATCGCGCCCATCGCCATGCCGGCCATGGTCGCCGCGAGCGTCACCGCGGCGCCGCGCGCAGACGCACCGATCGCCAGCGTGGCGTGGTGCTGCCAGAGGACCTCCCACGACAGCGCTGCTCCGCCGGCGAATGCGACGAGCGCCAGCGCCGAAAGGCGACGTCCGGCAGAGGGCGAAGGCACGTGCGTGGTCATGAGCATGGGGGGACGGTTCGGCGACAGTCTGGACCCGCGCGCCGCCGCCGTCGAGTACGCGACGTGTTGGACACCGGATCCGGGCGCATCGATACTCGGGCGGTCCCACGAACCCCCGATCCATGGACGACACCTCGACCGCCCCCGCGGCGCCTCTCGCGCGCCGCAGAGCCGCCGGACGCGCCTCGGCCGTGGCGGCCGGGATCCTGACGGCGATCTTCGTCGCGATGCTGCTCATGGAGCTGCTGCGCCACGGGTGGGCCCACACGTTCGACGCAGCGATCTACACCCGCTCGCTCTGGGGGGTGGCCCACGGGGACCTGTTCAACCCGCTGGTCGACCTGCACGTGCTGTCGATCCACTTCAACCTCGTGCTCTATCTGCTGGCGCCCTTCGCCCACGTCGCGCATCCGCTCGACGTGCTGATCGTCGCGCAGGCCGTCGCCTTCGGCTCCACCGTCACCCTCGCGTCCGACGCCTGCGTCCGCATCGCGTGGGACCGCGGATCCGACACGGTGGGGCTCATCGCGCTGCCGGTGTTCGTGGCCGGGCTGATCCTGTGCACGCCGATGGTGATGAACCCGTTTCTCTTCGACGTGCGGCCGGATCTGATCGGCGTCCCGCTGATCCTCGCCGGGTTGCTGCGTGCCGAGCGCCGCGGGGACCACGACGCGGGGTCGCTGGCGTGGATGCTCTCGGCGCTGCTCGTGCGCGAGGAGTACATGATGGTCATCGTCGGAGCGATGCTGGCCACCCCCTTCGGTCGCGGGCTCTTCGATCGGTGGAAGCTCCGCGTCACGGGCATCGTGCTGGCCGTCGGGTGGTGGGCCGGGTTCTGGTTCGGTGTGCGCCGCTGGATCGGCGACGGGTCCTACGACAAGGCGCAGGAGGTCGGGTCCGGATTCCTCGACGCCGCCGCGGCGGACCCGCTGACCGTGCTCGAGATCGCCGGGTACAAGGCCGAGATCGTGCTCGTGTTCGTCGCCGCGATGGGTGGCCTCGCCCTGCTCGGCTGGCGCTGGGCCGGCGCGTCCGGACCGGGGCTGCTCTTTCTGCTCATCAGCTCGCGGATGCAGGATCTCGTCCTGAACTTCCACTACGTGCTCTTCGTTGCGCCCGGGCTCGTCGCCGCCGGGGTCGCCGGGTACCGGCGGTTCGCCCCGATGACCGCGCGAGCGCACTGGATGCCCTTCGCGGTGGTCGGCGCTGCGATCGCCTCCTTCCTCTTCAGCTCGGCGTTGCCCGGCGGCGGGCGATACCGGGCCGAGAACTTCGCGTTGCTGCTCGACGAGACGACGCCGCTGAGTCCCGAGGACCGCGACGCCCTGCAGCAGATGCACGCGCTCATCGCCGAGGTGCCCCCCGACGTGCCCGCCGCGGTGATGTGGGAACTCGCGGCCCCCGTGTCCGACCGTGCGACGATCCGCAGCAGCCAGCAGGTCCTGCAGGACCTGGCCGACGACGCACCGATCGACGAAGCGATCGCCGCGATCACCCTGCCGCGCAGCCGTTGGGCCGACGTCGGCGGCTCACTCGTGAACGACGGCGGCTTCCGCCTCGCCGGCGTCGCCGCCGATCGGGTCGCCCTGCTCGTCCGCGACGACGAACCCGCCGTCCTCGACGCCATCGAGCCGCGGTGCGCGACGCCGGCGCTCCGCTGGCCGAGCGTCGGGCTGGCTGCATGCCGCGTGGACGTCGGTCCCGACGGGGCCGTGTCCATGATCGTGCAGAGGATCGATGGCGCCACGATCCCTGCAGGAACATGGCTCATCGCCCGCCCCGAACAGGCCCCCGCCGGGGCCGGCGCGCCGATGACCATCACCGGCGGACTCGTCGCCCTGCACCAGGTGCCCGACGACGCGGCGGCGGTGGCCTCGGCACCGCCTGTGCCGGGCCCGCGGGCGACCTTCGAGATCTGGTCCGACGGGCGCCGACACCCCGTCGAGATGCGCAACGGTCAGGGCGAGTGGTCGTCGTTCGACGTGCTGACCGTCCCCCGGTCCACCGACTGACCCGCCTCTTCGACGACCTCGGCCACCAGGTACTGGGGCCGCCCCAGGTGGTCGAAGTACAGGCGCCCGAGGTACTCGCCGATCACGCCGAGGGCGAGCAGCTGCACCCCCGCGAACACAGCGATCGAGACCGCGGTGAACGCGAAGCCCGGCACCTGTCGGCCGAACACGACGAAGGCAACGACGACCCAGAGGGCGACGCCGAGGGCGATGGCGACCGTCAGCAGGCCGAGACTCGACGCGAGGCGCAGCGGGGCGATGCTGTACCCGACGAGCAGATCGGCGAGGTACCCGACGAGCTTGCGAAAGGTGTACCCGGACTCACCCGCGGCCCGCGGCGCGTGGCGACACGGCACCGTCTGGATCGGGGCCCCTGACCAGCTGAGCAGGACGTCGATCGCGACCCGCTCGCCCCGGTACGTCGCGAACGCCTCTCGCAGCTCGGCGGGGAACGCGCGAAACGCGGTCGCGTGGTTGGCGATGCCCGGACCGACGTAGCGCGCGAGGAAGGCCTTTGCGAGCTTCGACGTCACGTTGCGCCACAGCCCGTGCCGCGGCTCTTCGAAGGTGCCGTAGGCGATGGCGCCACGGTCCCGCGAACCGGCGAGGACCGCCGGCACGTCCTTCGGGTCGTGCTGCAGGTCCTCGTCCATCGTCATGATGGTGCGGCCACGCGCCCGGCGGATGCCGAGCAACGTGGCCGGGTGCTGCCCGAAGTTGCGCAGCAGCCGCACCGCCGAGACGGTCTCGAACCGCTCGGCGAGCCCGCGGGCGACGGTCCACGAGTCGTCCCGCGGGCGGTCGCAGACGAGGATGACCTCCCAGCGCTCGCCCTCGGCCTCGAAGACCTCGGCCAGCCCTTCGACGAGCGGCCCGATTGTCTGCTCACCGCCGTACACCGGGATGACGACCGACACGTCGAACGTGTCGGGCGCCGCCAGGGGAGTCTCGGGGCTCACGGCTTCGCTCGTCATGGGCGGAGTCTGCCACACGCACCGGGGCCCCGCGAGTCTGGCGCGACCGCGGCCCGCGTGGCACAGACGAGGCATCGCCCCCGCGCGCCACGCCTCGCCATGCCTCGCGTCCTCGTGTTCCCGACCGTCAACGAACCCGGCCTCGAGGTCGCCCGGGCCCTGCTGTCGAGCCCACGCTTCGAGGTGTACGGCGGCAGCAGCTACGACGTCGCGCTCGACCCGTCGCGGCTGTTGCTCGAGCGTCATCTGCACCTGCCCGCCCTGGGCGACGACGGCTTTCGCGAACGCTTCGAGGCGGCGCTGCGCACCCACGGCATCGACCTCGTCATCGCGACCGTCGATACCCTCGTCGAGACCTTCGCGACGTGGGATACGCCCAACGTCACGTTCGTCACGCCCACCGCGGACGTCGCCGCGATCTGCGCGTCCAAATCGGCGACCTACGCACGACTCGACGGCGTGGTGCCCCTCGCCGAGGTCTACGCCACCGACGACGACGTGGTGTATCCGGCGTTCGCCAAGCCCGACCGCGGCGGCGGCGGGCGCGGCGCCATGGTCGTGGACGCGCCCGACACCCTCGCCGTCGCGCGCCGCCGCGGGCTGCTCGTCATGCAGCACCTGCCCGGCGACGAGTACACGGTCGACTGCTGTGGCGACCGCGACGGGCGGCTGCTCACCGCGCACGTGCGCCGCCGCGCGACGGTCGGCCGCGGCGGCATCGCCCTCGCGAGCGTCGCCGAGGACCACCCCGACATCCTCGCTCATGTCGAGGCGATCGCCGCCGCCATGCCGATCGCCGGGCCGTGGTTCGCCCAGTTCAAGCGTGACGCCGCCGGCGCCCCACGCCTGCTCGAGGTGAACGCCAGGGTGGGCGGGTCGATGGGCCTCACCCGCCTCGCCGGCACGAACATCCCCGCCCTCGCCGTCTGGTCCTTCCTCGGCGTCGACGTGACCGTGCCGCGCCGACGCCCCGGCACCCGCGTGCTGCGCAGCCTGCGGTCGTGCGGTGAGGAGCGTGGCTACCGCGGCGCGATCTGGGACCTCGACGACACCCTCTTTCGACCGAACGGCAAGCCGGATCCAGACCAGATCGCCCTCGTCATCGAGCTGCGCAATCAGGGGCTCGTGCAGGTCGTCCTGTCGCGCAATCCGGACCCGGCGGCGGTGCTCACCGAAGCCCGGCTCGATGGACTCTTCGACGAGATCCTGCGCGCGGACGACAAGCTCGTCGGGTTCGACGACCTGCTCGCTCGCCATGGTCTGACCCCGGCGAACACCGTGATGATCAACGACTCGAACGTCGAGCGTGTCGCGTTCGAGGCCCGGTACCCGGATCTGCGCGTCCTCACGCCGGACATGATCGACGCGCTGTGGCGCGAACCTCGGCGCGGCGGCGGCCCGGCCTGATGCCGGGGCCGTCGGGCCCCACGCGCCCACGCCTCACGGCGCGGCGACGACCTGCACGACCACGAAGTGCTGCCACTGGCCGACAGGCTGCAACCCGACGCCGGTCGCCTGACCCGACGCGATCGCCGGCAGCGCCGGGCCCACCCGGCCACACGCGCTCGACAGCAGGAGCCAGCGGATCCCTGCTCCGCGGGCCCCGTCGGCGAACGCCGCGGCGTCCGTCGCGTCGAGCACAGGCCACACCGCGTCGTACCGCCACGCGTCGACGCGCCCCCAGCTGCCCGGGATGTGCGGCTGCCACGGCGGGCGATCGGGCAACGCGAGCTCCTGCACGTCCGAGTAGAGCTCCAGCGGGGACGTCACGCCGAGCTCGGTGACGACGAAGGTCTGCAGCTCGGTCATCCGGTCGTGCTGGTCCGCGCGGTGCCGTGCGAGGTCGGCGGCGCGGACCCCGATGGCGACGCACAGCGCGACGACGATCGCGCCAAAGCCGAGCTGCGCGAGGCGACGCTCGCCGCCCCCGGCATCCCACCGTGCCCACGCGGCGTGGATCGCGAGGCACGTGGTCGCCGCGATCAGCGGCACCACCGGCACCATCGCGCGCGGGCTGTCGCCGGCGGCCACGAGCACGAGGTAGATCGCGGCGGCGCTGACGAGCATCCAGGCTCGGCGCCGCGCCGCGCCCGAGGTGAGCAGCACGAGCGCGATGCCCGGCGCGAGGGTCCACGCGTCGCCGATCCACGCGTCGAGGTAGCGCAGCGCGAACCGCCCCGGCGCGTCGAGCACCACAGCGAGGCCGCTCTCGGGCAGGTCCATGTGCGCGGTCTGCACCCAGTCCACACCGTGCACCAGCTTGTGCACGTTGAACGACTGGTGCGTCGACAGCGGCCCGCGCCCGGCTGCGATCCCGGCGATCATCTGGGGCGCGAACCCGATGGCGAGCCCGGCGATCCCGACCGCCATCGCGCGCCAGCGGTCCCGGGATGTCCACGCCTCGGCCGCGACGAGACCGAGCGCCCAGCCGCCGGCGTGAAACCGCACGAGGGCGGCGGACCCACACAGGACGGCGATGAGCAGCCGTCGTCGGTCGCCGATCTCGTCGTCCGACACGTGGGCCAGCGCGACGAGGGTGCCGAGCGCGAGCCAGCCCCCACACCACACGTCCGGCATCTGGCTGAGCGCGTACTCGAGCCACCGCATGTGGGCGAGGGCGAGCAGCGGGACGCCGAGGGCGAACACGGGCCCAGCCGACCGCTCGACCACCCGCATGGATGCGAAGAGCGCGAGGGTCGCCGCGCCGCAGGACACGATCCACGCCGAGACCGGCGCGGTGGCGACGGCCATCGCCGCGCGCAGCACCGCGAGCCCGCCGATGGGGAAGAACCCGTTGTGCAGGCTGCGCCCGACCGTCGGGTCGAGCTCCCGCGCGAGATGCGCGATCGTCCAGAAGTCGTTGAGCCCGACCTGAAACGACGTGCGCATCCCGAACGCCATCGCGAACGCCGCGAAGCCGAGGCAGACCGCCGGCACGGCGAACCGAAGCAGGCCCGTCGCGGGCGCGCTGGGCGACGACCGGGTCGCGCCGTCGCTCTCGATGCGATCCGCCTCAGGCATCCGGCGTCTGCCCCGTCCGGATGGCGGCGGACAACCGCCCCCACCCGAGCCGCGCGACATGGGCACGCACGCCCGCCTCGAAGCCATCGCGCAGGTCGTCGTCGTACAGGCGCACGAGGGCGTCTGCGAGCGCCTGTGGGTCCTCGGGGGGCACGAGCAGCCCGGTCTCACCGTCGCGAACGACGTCGGGGATGCCGCCGACCCGGGTCGAGATCACCGCGCGGTCACACGCATACGCGACCTGGGCGATCCCGCTCTGGGTCGCGTGTCGATACGGCAGGACCACCGCATCGCTGGCCGCCATCCACACCGGCACCTCGTCGTTCGCGAGGTACCGCGGCTCGAAGCGGATCGCTTCACCCAGCCCGAGGCGATCGATCTGTGCCTGCCAGGGCGCCACGTCGCCGTACACCTCGCCGGCGATCATCAACCGCACGTCGAGCCGTTCGCGGACCCGAGCGAGCGCATCGAT
>Ga0070729_10000435_pt1 | contig 88708 bp, 89 predicted proteins | sample tdDd472_FD_66725 | JGI IMG/M metagenome (GOLD analysis project Ga0070729, IMG submission 66725) | Marine sediment microbial communities from the Atlantic coast under amendment with organic carbon and nitrate - tdDd47.2 | ecosystem: Environmental > Aquatic > Marine > Coastal > Sediment | place...
GGCCGCCGAGTTCCAGCACCAGCCGCTTCACCGTGTCGGCGCCCTGCCGGTACAGCAGCTTGCCGATCTCGGTGGAGCCTGTGAAGGAGAGTGCGCGCACGCGTTCATCCTCCATCCATGCGCCGACGATCTCCGGCGCATCGCCGGTGACGACGTTGAAGACGCCCGCCGGCAGTCCCGCCCGCTCGCCGAGCTCGGCCAGCGCCAGCGCCGACAGCGGCGTCTGGATCGAGGGGTGGACGACGACCGTGCAGCCGGCGGCCAGCGCGGCGGCGGCCTTGCGGGTGATCATGGCGGAGGGGAAGTTCCACGGCGTAACCAGCGCGGCGACGCCGACCGGCTCGCGCCAGACCTCGACCTCGGCATCGCCCAGATGCGAGGTGACGCTCTCGATGTTCGGGCGCTTGGTCTCTTCGGCATAGAACTCGATGAAGGAGGCGCCGTAGTCGATTTCGCCGCGGGCTTCCGAGATCGGCTTGCCCTGCTCGCGCGTCATCAGGATCGCGAGGTCCTCGCCGTTCTCGACGATCAGGTCGAACCAGCGGCGCAGGATCGCCGAGCGTTGCTGCGGCAGCAGCCCGGCCCAGGCCGGAAAGGCTTCGGAAGCCGCATCGACGGCGGCCCTGGCCCCATCGGCGGATATCCTCGCGACCTCGCCGATCGCGCTGCCATCGGCGGGATCGGTCACCGGAATGAAGCGGGCGTCCTGGCCTACCGTCCAGCGGCCGCCGACATAGGCGAGCGACCGCAGCAGCCGGCGGTCGGCGAGGTCGATCGGCGAATCGAGACGTCTTGCAGCTTCGGCCATGGCATGGCTCCCGGAGTTGGCGAATGGCGCAACCCTATCAGGGGAGCCGGCGAGGAAGCCTCCTTAGGCCCGGCAAGAGGGAGAGGATGTCTCTTTTTATCGGGGCGAAAACAGCAAAACCTACTCCGCCAGCCCGCTCAGGAGGCCAAGCGGCAGCCCGGTCGGGGCCTTCACTTCCTTGGTCACGATATAGGTGAAATAGCGGGCCATGGCGGCCTTCTTCTCCAGCAGCGCATCCATCAGCCGCTGATAGGAATCGATGTCGCGCGTGACCACCTGCATCAGGTAGTCATAGCCGCCGCCGAGCGCCCAGCAGGCGGTGATTTCCTCGTAATCCGCAACCGCCTTCTCGAAGGCCTGGAAGGCTTCGGCGCGGTGGTTCTCGAGCTCCACGACGACGAAGACCGCGACGTGAGAGCCCAAGGATTTCAGGGAAATCTGCGCCTGATAGCCCTCGATCACGCCGGCTTCCTCAAGCCGCTTCAAGCGCTCCCAGCAGGGCGTCGGCGAAAGGTTGATGCGGCGGGCAAGCTCGGTCTTGGAGATGCGGCCCTCGCGCGACAGGATGGAGAGCATCCTGATATCCCTGTCATCGAGCTTGAGCATGTCCGCATCCCGGTTTCACCTCGCCGGCGGGCGCTCCGCCGACGTCGGGATTAATACGCGGGGATGACGCTTGCCGACAAGCGCCGGTCAGAGATCGGCGGAGAATGGCCACCTGCCCCGGCGCAAACATTCCGCTTGACGGGACGGCGCCTGTGAAACCAGCCTGCGCGAAATATTTCGCCACTGTCCAGGGAGAACGGCATGGCCGAGCCGAGACGCGATTTCACGCCCGAGGAATATCAGGGCCGCATCGACCGCATCCGCAGCGTCATGGCGGAGAAGGGTCTCGACCTGCTGGTCATCTCGGACCCGTCCAACATGCATTACGTCACCGGCTATGACGGCTGGTCCTTCTACACGCACCAGGCGGCGCTTCTGTCCATGGAGGGCGAGCCGGTCTGGTGGGGGCGCGGCATCGACGCGCTCGGCGCGCGCCGCACGGTCTCGATGGATGACGCGAACATCGTCGGCTACGAGGACAGCTATGTCCAGAACCCGGACAAGCACCCGATGGAAACGCTCGCCGCGCTGATCAGGGAGCGCGGCTGGGACACGGGCCGCATCGGCGTCGAGATGGACAATTACTACTATTCGGCCGCCGCACACCGCTCGCTGACCGCCAATCTGCCCGATGCTCAATTCACCGACACGACGGGTCTGGTAAACTGGCAGCGCGCGGTCAAGAGCGCCAGGGAGATCGAATATATGCGCCGCGCGGCCCGCATCGTCGAAGCCATGCACAAGGCCATCATCGAGACCGCAAAGCCCGGCATGCCGAAGAACGAGCTGGTCGCCGAGATCTACCGGACCGGCGTGCTCGGCGCGGACGGGTATTGGGGCGACTACACGGCGATCGTGCCGATGGCGCCGTCCGGCATGGACGCGACCGCGCCGCATCTGACCTGGGACGACTATCCGCTTCAGAAAAACGAGAGCACTTTCTTCGAGATCGCCGGGGCGCATCTTCGCTACCACTGTCCGCAGTCGCGTACGCTGTTCATCGGCAAGCCGCCGCAGAAATATCTCGACGCCGAGAAGGCCGTGCTGGAATCGATCGAGGCGGGGCTCGAACAGGCGAAACCCGGCAATCGCTGCGAGGACATCGCCAATGCGTTCAACGCGACACTGAACAAGTTCGGCTTCGTCAAGGACAATCGCTGCGGCTATTCCATCGGTATGTCCTATCCGCCGGACTGGGGCGAGCGGACGATGAGCTTCCGCCGCGGTGACATGTCGGTGATGCAGCCGGGCATGACTTTCCATTTCATGCCGGCGCTCTGGCTCGACGATGGCGGGCTGGAAATCACCGAGCCGATCCTGATCACAGAGACGGGTGTCGAGTGCCTCTGCACGACGCCACGCCAGCTTTTCGTCAAGGACTGAGGCAATGGCGAAGAACCCGATCGTCCCGACCATTCCGCTCGACGAGAACGGCGCGCATCACGGCCATCTGCGCCTGCCCTGGAGCCGCGACGATTCCGCCTGGGGTTCGGTGATGATCCCCATTACGGTTATCAAGAACGGCGACGGGCCGACCGCGCTTCTGACCGGGGCCAATCACGGCGACGAATATGAGGGACCGGTGGCGCTTCAGGAACTGGCGGCGACGCTGAAGCCAGAGGATGTTACGGGCCGGGTCATCATCGTGCCGTTCTTCAACTATCCGGCGTTTCGGGCGGGCACGCGCACCTCGCCCATCGACCGGGGCAATCTGAACCGCTTGTTCCCCGGCAAGCCGGCCGGCACGGTAACCGAGAAGATCGCGGATTATTTCGCCGTCGAACTCGTGCCGCACGCCGACATCGTTCTCGACTTCCATTCCGGCGGAAAGACGCTCGACTTCCTGCCCTTTGCGGCCGCGCATATTCTTGACGACGCCATGCAGCAACATGCCTGCGTCGCCGCGATGGAGGTGTTCAACGCGCCCTATTCGATGACGATGCGAGAGATCGATAATGTCGGCATGTATGACACGATCGTCGAGGAACAGGGCAAGGTGTTCGTTACGACGGAGCTCGGCGGCGGTGGCACCGCAACGGCGAAATCAATCGGGATTGCGCGGAAAGGCGTGCGCAACGTGCTGATCCATGCCGGCATCCTGGCCGGCGAAATGGAGAAAGGTCCAAGCGTCGAACTGGACATGACCCATGACGACGCATTCGTCTTCGCAACGGATGACGGGATGATCGAACCATGCGCCGATCTCGGCGACACGCTGGAAGCGGGCGACTGCCTGGCAAAGATCTGGAGGGTCGATCGCACGGGCGAACCGGCGCTCGAATACCGCGCGAAACGCGGCGGGTTGCTGACCGCACGGCATTTCCCCGGCCTGGTCAAGGCCGGGGACTGCCTTGCAGTCATCGCGGACGTAAAGTCCTAGCGCGGCGTCCGATCTGGTTGAAACAATCAGACCGGTAAACTGCCGCGCCGGTAGTGTTTGTGGACCGGGAACCGGTCCAGCAAGTTACGCCGCGCGGCTCTTGCGGTTGCGGCGCCATTTCGGGCGGCTGGACGGGCGTTCGCCCGCCCCTGCTGCTGCTTCCGCGCCGGGCTGGCCCTGCGGACGCTGGCCGCGATGCGGACGCTTGCGGCTGTTCTGGTTGTCGGATTTGCGCGCTTCGCCCTGGCCCTGCGGGCGTCCGCCGCCGGAACCCCGGTTGCCGCCGCCGCCATTGCCGCCACGTCCGCCGCCGCCGTCCTTGCGGCCGCCTGCGCTGAAGCCCGGATGCTCGCCGCTGGCGACCGCGATCGGCACGCCGGTCAGCCGCTCGATGTCGCGCAGCATCTTGGTTTCATCTTCCGCGCAGAGCGAGACGGCCCGGCCCTCGGCGCCGGCACGCGCGGTGCGGCCGATGCGGTGGACATAGCTTTCGGGAACCTGCGGCAGGTCGAAATTATAAACATGGCTGACGCCGGGAATATCGATGCCGCGCGCCGCGACATCGGTCGCGACGAGGATACGGACATCGCCGCTCTTGAAGTCTCGGATCGCACGGTCGCGCTGGCCCTGGCTCTTGTTGCCGTGAATGGACGCGGCCGAGAAGCCGTGGGAGACGAGATGCTTCATCAGCTTTTCGGCGCCATGCTTGGTGCGCGCGAAAACCAGCGACAGGTCGTTCTCGCGTTCGGCGAGGAACTTCTTGAGAAGGTCGGCCTTGGAACGCTGCGGAACGAAATGCACCGACTGCTCGATCTTGTCGGCCGCCTTGCCGGGGGGCGTCACCTCGATACGGACCGGATCGGTCAGATAGGTCCGGGAGAGGGTTTCGATCTCGCTCGGCATGGTGGCCGAGAACAGCAGCGTCTGGCGTTCCTTCGGCAGCGCTTTCGCGATCTGCTTGAGCGAGTGGATGAAGCCGAGATCGAGCATCTGGTCGGCCTCGTCGAGGACGAGGAAATGCGTCTGCGCAAGAATAACGGCCTTGCGCTCCATCAAATCTATCAACCGGCCCGGCGTTGCGACGAGAATGTCCTTGCCGGCGTGAAGGTCGCGTATCTGAACGTTGATCGACTGGCCGCCAACGACGGTCGCGATCTGCAGCTTGGAGCGCTTCACGAAGCTGCGCAGGCTCGCGGTGATCTGGTTGGCCAGTTCACGAGTCGGGGCAAGAATCAGGGCACGCGTGCTCTTGGGATAAGGACGTTGCGGATTGGCGAGCAGTTTTTCGATCAGCGGCAGGCCGAAAGCGGCCGTCTTGCCGGTGCCCGTCTGGGCAAGGCCCATAATATCGTGGCCTTCGAGCACGGCCGGGATCGCGGCCAGCTGGATCGGCGTCGGCTCGGTATACCCGGCGGCCTGCACGGAATGGAGAATACGTTCGGAAAGTCCGAGATTGGAAAAGTCAGTCAAAAGTCATGCCTTTCGTGGCATCGGTGCGCGGAACAACCCGTGCACATGCGAAAACAAACGCGTACCGTCCGCCCTATGCGGATTGGCGCGTCATGAGGTTTGCGATCCAACTGCTATCCCGGACCGAAGTGTCCTGTGGATCAGCGGATCGTCAGCACCCCGCGTGAAATGGGAACTTGTTGGAAAATCCGGCGCTCAATTGGTGGCCGGGAGGAAACGCGCTTTGCACCGGGCGAACAACATTTCGCTTCAAATGGTGCGGGCTACTCACGCGGCAGCCAGATCGCTTTCACACGCCGCATATCGTCTTTGTGCGGTGCAATGTCAAGCTGGATTGCACCGTCTTGCGGCTTTCCGGCGAATCTCATATTCAACCATTCAGTTGACAATAGGTAGAATGCAGGTTATTCAACCAAATGGGTGAACATTCGCAGGAGCATCGGCTTTCAGAGATCCTGAAGGCCGTGAGCGACCAGACCCGACGGTCCCTTCTCACCACTCTGGTGCAGGAGGGACCGCTTCGGGTGACGGAACTGGCCGGGCGTTACGACATGTCGCTGAACGCGGTGTCCAAGCACATCAAGGTGCTGGAGGCCGCCGGACTGGTGACGCGCAAGACGCTCGGACGGGTGCATCTGATCGAGGCCGATCTCGATCCGGTGCATGCGGTCGATGACTGGTTCGGGCAACTCCGCTCGATCTGGGACCTGCGGCTGGATCGCCTTGGTGAGTTGTTCGAAAAAGGAAACGAGACCGATGAGTGAGCTGTCCCTGACCGTAATGAAAACGATCCCCGCCTCGCCCGAAAAGGTGTTCAACGCCTGGCTGGACGCTGCGATGCTGAAGAAGTTCATGGTCACTTGCGAGGGCGACCGGGTTCCGAAGGCCGAGAGCGATGCGCGCGAGGGCGGGCAATTCCTGATCGTGATGGAAAGCGGAGGAAAAGAAATCCCCCACAGCGGCACCTATCTGGAGCTGAAACCGCACAGCCGCCTGGTTTTCACCTGGGAGTCGCCTCATTCGGTCGATGGCAGCACCGTGACCGTCGATCTCGCTCCGACCGGAGACGGCGCAACCGATCTCACGCTGACCCAGGTCAAGTTCGCAAGCGAAGGCGCGCGTGACGGCCATATCAAGGGCTGGACCGCCATCCTCGACATGCTCGAAAGGGCTGCCGCCTGAGCGCATTACGGGCCGGGGCGCGGATGGCGCCCCCTGGTCCCGACGCGATCATCGGGGGCAATCGCCTCTTGCGGCGCCGCCTTGTCACAGGTATTTATTCCTGAACCGACACAGGAAGCGCCATGCTTTCCCACAAACGCATCTGGGACGCGATCGACGCGCTCGCCGAACGCCACGACCTCTCGCCCTCAGGCCTGGCGAAGCGGGCCGGGCTCGATTCCACCACCTTCAACAAGTCGAAGCGCGTCGCCGCCGACGGGCGGCCGCGCTGGCCGTCGACGGAATCGCTCGCCAAGATCATGGAGGCGACAGGCTCGTCACTCGACGAGTTCATGGCGCTGGTGCGCGGCGACGACGTCAACGGCAAGGGCATGCCCCTGCCGAACATGCGTGCCGTGAATTTGCGCGAGGTGCCGATCATAGGCATGGCGCAGGCGGGCGCGGGCGGCTTCTTCGACGATGCAGGCTTTCCGGCCGGCCAGGGCTGGGACACGGTGGCCTTTCCCGGCGCCGATCTGGAAGACGGCGCCTATGCGCTGGAGATCACCGGCGATTCCATGCTGCCACTCTATCGCGAGGGGGATATCATCATCGTTTCGCCCTCGGCACAGATCCGCAAGGGCGATCGGGTGGTCGTCAAGACGCGCGGCGGCGAGGTGATGGCGAAGACGCTGCTGCGCCGGACCACGCTGATCGTCGAACTGGAATCGGCCAATCCCGCCCATCCGCCGCGCAAGCTGCCATCGGCCGAGGTCGACTGGATGGCCCGGATCGTCTGGGCTTCGCAGTAACGCCCTGCCCGGCCGATTGCGTCTCGGGAAAACGATCCCCATCTGCATCGAAGACCCGCAACGCCAAGCCCGGAAGAGAATATGGCCAGACCGGTTACGATCACGATTTCCCATGACCTCGGCCGCGAGGAAGCCCAGAGGCGCATCCGCGACGGTTTCGACAAGGTCGCCGGCAAGATCGGCTTCGGTTCCGAATTCGATCAGCGCTGGGAAGGCGAGACGCTTCACTTCGACGCGAAGGCCTTCGGCATGAGCGCGAACGGCATGGTCGAAGCCGCCGAGAAAACGGTCACGATCACGGTTGTCCTGCCGGCGCTGCTGGCCGGCATGGCGGAGATGATCAAGGGCAAGGTCGAGAAGGAAAGCACCCTCCTTCTCGAGAAAAAGTAGCCGTCAGGCCGCCTCGTTCACCAGTTCGCCGGCCAGCGCCTTGTTGATCAGGGCGACGGTTTCGCCCAGGCCGTAAAGCGCCACGAAGGAGCCGAAGCGCGGGCCGCGTTCCTGGCCGAGCAGCACCTGGTAGAGCATCTGGAACCAGTCGCCCGTCACAGCCGGGCCGCCGTCGGGGCCGGTCTTCGACGGATCCTGGTAGCGCTCGAAGCCGCGCGCCACATCGAGCGCCGCGTCCTGAATCGCCCCGCCATCGGCATCGGAGGGCAGCGCGTCGAAGGCGGCGGCGAGCTTCGCCAGCGCCTCGCGCTCGGTATCGTCGGGCGCGCGGAACGTCTTCGACGGTTTGACGAAATCGTCGAAGTAACGGATCGCGTAGCCGACCAGCTCGTCGAGCTTCGGATGGGTCTCGGCGGTGACGCCCGGCGCATAGCGCGAGATGAAGCCCCACAGCACCTGCTTGTCATGCGCATTGGAGGCGCTGACGAGGTTGAGCAGCATGGAGAATGGCACCGGCATGTCGGCCGCCGGCGGCTTGCCGGAATGGATATGCCAGACCGGATTGTTCAGCCGGCCCGCCCAGTCCTGCCGCTCATAGGCCGATAGGAACGTGAAATACTCGTCCACCGCCTTGGGGATGACGTCAAAATAGAGACGCTTGGCCGTGCGCGGCTTCTGGAACATGTAGAGCGCGAGGCTCTCGGTCGGCGCATAGGTCAGCCACTCGTCGATGGTCAGGCCGTTGCCCTTGGACTTCGAAATCTTCTCGCCGTTCTGGTCGAGGAAGAGTTCGTAGACATAGTGCTCGGGCGGCCGGCCGCCGAGCGCCGAACAGATGCGATCATAGACCGGCATGTTCGGGCCGTGGTCCTTGCCGAACATCTCGAAGTCGACGCCGAGCGCCGCCCAGCGGGCGCCGAAGTCGGGCTTCCATTGCAGCTTGACGCTGCCGCCGGTGATCGACTGCGTCACCTCCTCGCCGTCCCCGTCGACATAGGTGATCGTGCCGGCCTTGGCGTCGACGGCCTTCATCGGCACGTAGAGCACGCGGCCGGTCTTCGGCGAGATCGGCAGGAAGGGCGAATAGGTGGCGCGGCGCTCCTCGCCCAGCGTCGGCAGCATGATGTCCATGACAGCGTCGTAGCGCTCGGCGACGCGCAGCAGGATCTCGTCGAACTTGCCGGACTTGTAATAGTCCGTGGCGCTGGCGAATTCGTAGTCGAAGCCGAACGTGTCGAGGAAGCGGCGCAGCATCGCATTGTTGTGATGGCCGAAGCTCTCATAGTCGCCGCCGAACGGGTTCGGCACGACGGTCAGCGGCTTGTGAAGATGCGGCTCCAGCGCGGCGCGGTCCGGGACATTCTCCGGAATCTTGCGCATGCCGTCCATGTCGTCGGAGAAGCAGAGCAGCTTGGTGGCGACCTTGTCGTCGGTCAGCACGCGGAACGCCGTGCGCACCATGGTCGTGCGCGCCACTTCGCCGAAGGTGCCGATATGCGGCAGGCCGGAGGGGCCGTAGCCGGTCTCGAACAGGACGACATCGGGAAAACCCGTCTTCTCGTAGCGTTTGACGATCTTGCGCGCTTCCTCGAAAGGCCAGGCCTTGGTCTTGCCGGCAGCGTCCATCAGCTCCGGTGAAAATTCGAGTTGGGGCAAGGCCGGATTGGCGCTCATTTCTTTTTTGTCCTGATCGTCGGGTGTTTTGATGGCTCGCGGCCATTTGTCCGCCTGCCTTTACAGTCTCCGGCTTGCGAAGCCAAGCATGCGCGATTACCTGTCTCGGCAACACGCCACGGGGAATTCGATGAGCACATTATCCGAGCAGGAGGCGCTGGCCTTCATCATGGTCACGATGGCCGCAGCCGACACGACGCTTTCCGAGCGTGAATTGGCACGCATCGGCAACACGGTCGACACGCTGCCGATCTTCGACGGATTTACCCGCGACCAGCTCGTCGAGACGGCCAACCGCTGCTCCGAAATTCTCAACGAGCCGTCCGGGCTCGACCAGATCCTCGGCATGGTCAAGGCCAACCTGCCCGAGCGGCTCTATGACACGGCCTATGCAGTCGCCGTCGAGATCGCATCGGCCGACCTGCATGCCGAACAGGAGGAACTGCGCTTTCTGCAGATCCTTCGCGACGAGCTGGAACTGGACAATCTCGTCTCGGCGGCGATCGAGCGGTCGGCGCGGGCGCGCTTCCGCCTGCCCTGACACGGAATTGACTTGCTGTTGATGTGCGTGGGATCGATCAGGAAACCGGCGCATTCAACGAGCGAGACAGGCCAATGCTCTTCTCCGAAGCAACGATCCGGCTGACGGCCTTCCTGGCGATTTTCGCGGCGATGGCGATCTACGAATTGTGGTCGCCGCGCCTCGAACGCGAGGAGATGAAGGGTGCGTGGAAGTCGAAGCGCTGGTTCACCAATCTGTCGATCGTCGTCCTGTCCTCGATAGCGCTCCGGATCGTCTTCCCGGCCGCCGCCGTCGGCACGGCGATCTTCGCGGCCGGGAAAGGCTGGGGCCTGTTCCCGGCGCTCGGAGTTCCGCCGCTGATTGCCGGCTTCGCATCCTTCGTCCTTCTCGATTTCGCGGTCTGGCTCGAACATGTCGCCAGTCACAAGATCCCGATCCTGTGGCGGATCCACCGCATGCATCATGCCGACAACGGTTTCGACGTGACCACGGCGCTGCGTTTTCACCCGCTCGAGATCATCCTGTCGATGGTCTGGAAGGCGGCAATCGTGATCGCGCTCGGCGCGCCGGCGGTCGCCGTGCTGGTTTTCGAAATCGTCCTGAACGGCACGGCGATGTTCAATCATTCCAATATCAACCTGCCGCAACCGATCGACCGCTGGCTGCGCCGGCTGATCGTCACGCCGGACATGCACCGCGTCCATCACTCCTCGACGCCGCGCGAAACGGATTCCAATTACGGTTTCAATTTCCCCTTCTGGGACCGGCTGTTTCGCACCTACAACGCGCAGCCGAAACTCGGCCATGAGGGCATGGAGATCGGGCTGAAGGAATTTCGCGGACCGGTGTCAGCCGGACTGATCTGGGCGCTCCGCCTGCCCTTCACCCGTCTCTGACGCCGGCCGCGGCGGCATGGCGATGCCGTCGGCGAAGGGATCGAGCGGCAGATAGCGCGAATAAATCTCGCGGTAGACGCCCTTTTCCTCCAGCGCGTTCAGCGCGGCGTCCAGCGCTTCCATGACGCGCAGGCTGTCCTTGCGCATGACGATCGCCATGCCGTCGCCGAGGAAATGGTCCGACAGGAACGGGCCGGAGACGAAACTGCAGCATCCGCTCGCATCCGGCGAGGCGAGCCAGAAGGACAGCGCCACACCGTCGCCGAAGACCAGGTCAGCCTGGCCGTCGAGCAGCGCCTTGTAGGCGGCCGCCTCGTCCTCCACCTCCACGGCCTCGGCCTCGCGGAACCAGGCCTTCAGCATCGCCGCATGGGCGCTGCCGGCGACGACCGCCACCTTCCGGTCGCGCGCGATCGTGTACATGTCGGTGCTGGTCGGCTTGAACTCGGAGCGCGCGACGAAGCGCGCCGGAAACTTGAAATAGGGCCGCGACACCGCCCGCGTGGCGCGCAGATCCTCGGTTATGCCATGGCCGGCTATGATCGCCTCGCCGCGCAGCCCGTCGAGCGCGCCGTCAAGCTCCTCCCAGGGCATCGCCTGGATCTCGCATTTCGCCTCGATCTGCAGTTCGGCACAGATCGCCCGCGCGATCTCGACATTGAAGCCGGTCGGGCGGCGTTGCGGATCGGCGAAATTGAAGGGCGGGAAGTCGAGCGTGATCAGGAAACGCAGCCGCAAGAGCCCGGTCAGATCGGTGCGCGCGACACGATTGTTGGGGTCGGACAGGCGCGGCGGATCACCGGCCTTGGCCGGGATGGCCGCCAGCATGGCGAGAACAGCGGCCGCAAGGGCTCCGGAAAGGGCGAAGAAGCGCATGACTTCGCTTATCGGAACCGGCGGCGGCGTTCCAGAGGGATTCGAGATATTCGCCGTGGAGTTGAAACAGGCTTGCAATACTCGCTCTTAGCAATAAAGTTCAACGCTGCGGGTATGGGGACGGCGAGTTATGAGTTCCGCGGGGGCGACCGGACCGGCCGAAAGGCAGGCGTCGGCAAAGGCACGACCGAATGCGTTTTTGGGGCACGAACCGGTCACCGGCCGGATCGAGGTTCTTCGCGCGCTCACGCGCAAACGTCCCGAAAAGCCGGCGGCCAATGAAAACCGATATTGCGAGACGATCGCCTTTCTCGCAGATCACGCCTATCCGGCCGCCCACCTCTCCCGCGCGAGCCGGCTCGCGATCCGCAACGGCACGACCGGCGCCAGCGAATTGCTGGCCAACGGCCTGATCACCGAGGACGCCTATTACCGCACGCTTGCCGACCATACGGGCCGAACCTTCATCTCGCGAGACGAGATCGCCGAGATCCTGAATGGCGAGCCGCAGCCGGTCGACGAAGCGCTGAATTCGGCGACGGCCTGGTGCCGACTGAAGGACGGCACCGTCCATCCCGTCGCTGCGCCCTCCCCCGATTCACCGGTCATCTCGCAAAAACTGCTGGCGCGGCGAAACGGCAGGGACATGCGGGTCGCGCTGACAGTTCCTTCGGTGCTGCGCAAGGCGGCGATTGCGAGGCTGCGCGACACGCTCGGCGAGGAGGCCGGGTTCCGGCTCGCGAACGAGATGCCGGCGGCCTCCGCCAAACACGGGGCCAGCGCCTGGCACGGCTTCGCGCTGGCGGTGCTGCTTCTGGTCGCGACGACCAGCCTGATCCTTGCGCCGGCAACGGCACTCGTCACGATCCATGCCCTGGTGTCCCTGTTCTTCCTGGCCAATATCGCGCTCCGGCTGGCGGCAACCGCGGAGTTCCGGCGGGAAGCCCCGGCGACGCTCGCCCATTTCGAGAACTCCGAACGGCCGGTCTATTCGGTGGTGGTCGCGCTCTACCGAGAGGCTACGGTTGCACAGGATCTCGTCGCCTCGCTCAGTTCTTTGAACTGGCCGCGCTCGAAACTGGAGATCAAGCTGGTCTGCGAGGAAGACGACCGGCGCACGCTCGCGGTGCTGGAGGGCCAGAAGCTGGACAGTCGTTTCGAGATCGTGCGGGTGTCCCGGCTCGGGCCACGCACCAAGCCAAAGGCGCTGAACTACGCCCTGCCGCTTTGCTCGGGCGACTTCGTGACGCTCTACGATGCCGAGGACCGGCCGCATCCCGACCAGATCGAGGAAGCCTGGCAGACCTTCCGCCACTCGCAGAACCGCGTCGCCGCATTGCAAGCGCCGCTGGTGATCGCCAATCCGCGCCGCAACTGGATCACCGGGCTGTTCCACATCGAATATGCCGCGCAGTTTCGCGGGTTGCTGCCGTTCCTGACCCGACACGGCCTGCCGGTGCCGCTCGGCGGCACGTCCACTCATTTCCGCCGCGCCGCGCTGGAGCACTGCGGCGCCTGGGATCCGCACAATGTCACCGAGGACGCCGATCTCGGTTTCCGTCTGTGGCGCGCCGGCTTCCGCATCGCGTCGATCACCCGGCCGACGCTGGAAGACGCACCCTCCGACGCTTCCGTCTGGCTGCGCCAGCGCACGCGCTGGATCAAGGGCTGGATCCAGACCTGGATCGTCAATACGCGGCTCGGCGCGCTCCGGCCGCGGCGCATGCCGCTCCCCGGCGTGCTGACGCTGCACGCGCTGCTCGCCGGTACCGTGATCTGCTCGCTACTCTTCCCGTTGACCCTCGTCCTGATCGCGGGCGTTGCGGCCTGGGGCGCGTTCACCGGCGAAATCCCGCTGGCATTCCGTTGGCTGACGGCGATCGACTGCGCGAATATCCTGCTCGCCTTCGGCGTCCATGCGGCGCTCGGCCTGCGCGCCGTCGACCGGCCCGAGCGCTGGCGTACGGTGCGTGTCCTGCCGATGCTGCCGGCCTACTGGCTGTTGATGTCCGTCGCCGGCTGGCGCGCACTCGTGCAATATTTCCGCAATCCCTTCCTGTGGGAAAAGACGCCGCATGCGCCGCACGATCCGAATGGCGTGAAACACCGCATCTGACGTCTCGCAATTGCGCCGGGCCCACCCATATTGGTGAGCGACAGTCAGCTCCGGGATCCACAAATCGCTCATGCAACGGCTTAAAACGCTCATCGAATCGCCAGCCTTCGAACGGGCAATCGTCACGCTGATCATCATCAATGCGGTCAGCCTCGGCCTCGAAACCTCGCCGGCCGTCATGGACCAGGCAGGCGGGCTGATCGTGCTGATCGACCGGTTCATCCTGTCGGTCTTCGTCATCGAGCTCGCCGCGAAATTCGCGGTCTACCGGACAGCCTTCTTCAGGAGCCCGTGGCGCATTTTCGATCTCGTCGTGGTCGGTATCGCGCTGATCCCCTCGGCGGGCGCCTTCAGCGTGCTGCGCGCATTGCGCATCCTGCGCGTGCTGCGGCTGGTCAGCGTCGTTCCGTCGCTCCGGCGGGTGATCGGCGGATTGCTGAACGCGCTGCCCGGCATGGGCTCGATCCTGCTGCTGCTCGGCCTGTTCTTCTATGTGTTCTCGGTGATGGCAACGAAGCTTTTCGGCGGAAGCTTTCCGGAATGGTTCGGGTCAATCCCCGCCTCTGCCTATTCGCTGTTCCAGGTGATGACGCTGGAGAGCTGGTCGATGGGCATCGTCCGGCCGGTCATGGAGGTCTATCCGTGGGCCTGGGCCTTCTTCATTCCGTTCATCCTGTGCACCACCTTCACCGTGCTGAACCTGTTCATCGGTGTCGTCGTCTCGGCAATGCAGAAAGAGCATGACGACCAGGCTGCGTCCGACCGGGCGACGCTGCATGACGACCAGGCGGCCCTGCTTGCGGAGATCGGCAAGCTGCGCGCCGAAATCCGCGCGCTTGCCGCCGAGCGGACCTCACAATGAGCGGAAATGCTTGGAGAGCTTCAGGCCTTGCGCCTGGTAGTTCGATTTGAGGTCGGCGCCGTAGAGATGGTCCGGGCGCTTTTCCATGCGCTCATAGACGAGCCGGCCGACGGTCTGGCCGTCCTCCAGCACGAAGGGTACCTCGTGGCTGCGAACCTCGAGCACGGCGCGGCTGCCAGAGCCGCCGGCGGCCGAGTGGCCGAAGCCCGGATCGAAGAAACCGGCATAGTGAACCCGGAACTCGCCGACCAGCGGATCGAAGGGCGTCATCTCGGCGGCGTAGTCCGGCGGCACATGCACGGCCTCACGCGACACGAGGATGTAGAACTCGTCGGGATCGAGGATCAGTTCCTTGCGGTCGCGCACATGCAGCGGCTCCCAGAAATCGAGCACGTCGAGCGCGTCGCGCCGGTCGACATCGACGACGGCGGTATGATGCTTGCCGCGATAGCCGACGAGGCCGTCGGCGTCGCCGGACAGGTCGACCGAGACCGCGATGCCGGCATGGGTGATGATCGGGCTGTCGCCGGCCACCAGCATCTCGCTCTCATGCAGCGCAGCCAGCGCGTCAGCGCCAAGGATCGTGTCGGCGGAGCGAAACCTGACCTGCGACAGACGCGAACCGGTGCGCACCACGATCGGGAAGGTGCGCGGGCTGACCTCCAGATAGAGCGGCCCGCGATAGCCGGCGGGGATCTTGTCGAACTCGACGCCATGGTCTGTCATGACGCGCGTGAAGATATCGAGCCGGCCGGTCGAACTTTTCGGATTGGCCGAGGCGGCGATGCCGGCGGGCAGCGCCAGCGTTTCGAGCAGCGGGACGATATAGACGCAGCCCGTCTCCAGCACCGCGCCGGGGCCGAGATCGATCTCGTGCAGCTTCAACTGGTCGAGCTTGTCGAGGACCGTGCAGCCCTTGCCCGGCATGAAGCTGGCGCGCACGCGATAGGCCGTGGCGCCGAGCCGCAGATCGAGGCTCGCCGGTTGGATCTGGTCGGCGTCGAGTTCGCGCCCGGACGCGAGCGCGCCGGCAGCAAACAAGCCGGAGATGGCGCTGTCGGGCAGAATGCCGCCTGTCGTCACGTCGTGGTCCCCTTTGGTCGAGGCGCAAACTCCTCGGGCATCCTTGTTGCCCCGAGCATCCTTGTTGACGCAAGCGCGCGCAGGTTTTATGGACAGTTTTCGTTCGTGGTGATTTGGCCGGTCGGCTTGCAGCCACGTAAAACAACTCGCTAAAAGGCCGCGCGGCACGCTTGGAGCGTGAGGCAACCGGTTTTGCGGCGACGCGGAACCGGTTTTTTTGTTTGGAGACAGGTCATGGCTTCTGACTTTTCGAAATTTTCCGCCGCCACGCAGATGGTGCATGGCGGCACGCTTCGCTCGCAGTTCGGCGAGACGTCGGAGGCCATGTTCCTGACGCAGGGCTTCGTCTATGACAGCGCCGAAGCCGCCGAGGCCCGTTTCAAGGGCGAGGAAGACGGCTTCATCTATTCGCGCTACGCGAACCCGACCAACGAGATGTTCGAACAGCGCATGTGCCTGCTGGAGGGCGCGGAGGCCGCGCGTTCGACCGCCTCCGGCATGGCCGCGGTTGCCTCGGCTTTGCTTTGTCAGGTGCAGGCGGGCGATCATGTGGTCGCGGCGCGCGCGCTGTTCGGTTCGTGCCGCTGGATCGTCGAGACGCTGATGCCGAAATACGGCGTCGAGACGACGCTGATCGACGGCACCGACCCGGTCGCCTGGGAACAGGCCGTCAAGGCGAACACCAAGGTCCTGTTTTTCGAAAGCCCGACCAATCCGACGCTGGAAGTCGTCGACATCGAGCATGTCGTCGGCGTCGCCCGCTCGGTCGGAGCGAAGGTAGTGATCGACAATGTCTTCGCCACCCCGATCTACCAGAAGCCGATGGAACTCGGCGTCGATATCGTCGTCTATTCTACCACCAAGCATATCGACGGACAGGGCCGCTGCCTTGGCGGGGTAGTGCTGGCGAGCGAGGAATGGATCGACGAGAACCTGCACGACTATTACCGCCACACCGGCCCGGCGATGAGCCCGTTCAACGCCTGGGTCATGCTGAAGGGGCTGGAGACGCTGCCGCTGCGCGTCAAGTCGCAGACGGCAACGGCCGGCAAGGTCGCAGATTTCCTTGCGGAGCGTTCGGAGGTGAAGCGGGTGATCTATCCGGGCCGTCCGGACCATCCGCAGGCCAATGTCATTCCGAAACAGATGAAGGGCGGGTCAACGCTGGTCTGCCTCGAACTGAAGGGCGGCAAAAAGGAGGCGTTTGCCTTCTCGAACGCGTTGAACGTCGTGAAGATCTCCAACAATCTCGGCGACGCCAAGAGCCTGATCACCCATCCGGCGACGACGACGCACAAGAACCTGACGCCGGAAGCCCGCGCAGAGCTCGGCATCTCCGACGGCACGCTTCGGCTGTCCGTCGGGCTGGAAGACGAAGCAGACCTGCTGAACGATCTCGACACGGCGCTGGCGGCGACGCGTTAGTTCAACCGCATTGCTCAGTGGCGATCGTCTCGAAGATCGCCAGCGCCTGCGGGATGATCTCGTCGGGGAAATCGTAATCCGGATTATGCAGTTGCGAATGGTTTTCGCCCGCACCGAGCACGAAAAAGGCTGACGGCGCGGCGCGGCCGAACAGGCCGAAATCCTCCGACCAGCGGAACGGCCCCTCGGCCTCGGCGCAGGCGATGCCGGCTTCCTCGCAGGCCTTGCGGACGATATCGGTCGGTTCGGCATCGTTGGAACAGGCGGCGAAGCGTTCCGCCGTGCTTATCTCGAGTTGCAGGCCGGATTGGTCCGCGGCCTTGTTCGCCAGATCGCGGGCCGCCTGCATCAGTTGCGCCTGCAACTGGTTGGTGCGGGCGCGCAACGTCGCCATCACCCAGCCGTCGCCGGGCGAGATGCCGAAGGCCGGTTCGCCGAGGCGGGCATGCGACACTGTCACGATCGCCTCGCCCGGCTCCATGCCGAGGTCGCGCGGAAGAAGGGGCAGTTTCTCGGTGAGCGTCATCATCGCGCTCACGGGGCTGCGGCCGTCTTCGGGATGCGCCGCATGCGAGGTCCATCCTGCGAGGTGAATCGTCATGCCTTCCGAGGCGAAGCAGAAGGATCCCTCCCGGATCGCCGCCTGCCCCTGCTTCATGCCGGGGAGATTGTGCAGGCCGAAAGCGAAATCGGGCTTGATGGATTTGAAACGCACATCGTCGATCACGCCGCGCGCGCCGGCGCCGGTTTCCTCGGCCGGCTGGAACAGCAGGATGACGCGCCCGCGCTTCGGCCGTAACGCCTGCAACCGGCGAGCGAGCCCGCACAGGATCGCCATGTGACCGTCATGGCCGCACATATGGCCCTTGCCGGCGATCCGCGAGCGCCAGTCCGGTATTCCGGTCTCCTGGATCGGCAGCGCGTCGAGTTCGCAGCGAAACAGGATCGCCGGTCCCGGCTGGCCGCTATCGAAGATGCCGGCGACGCCGGTGCCGCCGAGGCCGGTGATCACCTCGTCGGCCTCGCATTCAGCCAGCCAGGCGGCCATGCGCTTGGCCGTTTCGTTTTCCTCCGAGGAGAGCTCCGGCGCGCGATGCAGATCGCGGCGCAGGACGGTCAGTTCGGCAATGAAGGTGGGATCGTAGTTCAAGTTTCGCTCGATCTCTTAAACAAAATATTTCTCGATGAGCCCTTACAAACGGTTTGCAGGCTGTAAGTCCGGTTCGTTCTTCATCGATTCGAGATATTGCCGGCCATCGCAATACTTTTCGAAAATCTCACCCTGATAAAACGGCGTCTCCACATGTTGGGAGGTCACGCGGTAAACACGGTAGAGCTTGTCAATTTGCCGAAATTCCGGTGCTTCGCCGAATTGGTCGATTATCTTGCGACGAACGCTCTCATCCGAGTGGTCCAGATGCTGGTCAGAAACGACAAAATGTAGAGTCATTCGACCGTGGGTCATCACCAGTTCGAGATTCTGGTTGGATATATACAGGGTTGTGTCGTCAGATGCCCAATAGCCTTTCTTGAGGAACCTCGACGGTGTCATCGCTGAAAGCCCGTCAGCGGAAACTCGAACAGATTTCCCGAAACCGAAAACTTTTTTTTCCAGATTAAAGAGCGCGATGAGCTGGAGCATGTCGACCTTGTGCGGCGCATCCAATTCAAACGATATCTCAAGGCGCGGCGCATTCTGCTTTCGACCTTTTGGCGAGTAGATCCAAAATAGCGGGTAACGATCCATATTGCGCGTCAGCCAGATATCTGGAGGGCCGAGCAATTCCGCGACTTCCAGCAAGTCGGCGTCCGGTGACAGTGGCCCCAGATGCCCGGTTTCGAGGAAATCCCGCATCGGGGTTTTATTGGTTTTTTTCAACGCAGAACCACGCCCTAACGAAGTCTGATCAACCTACTGGCCATCACGATCCGGGACAACGCCGTATAAATGCATATCGCGGCGAAGAGCCATGCGATCGGCGGGAACCAGGCCGGGAACAGGCAGGCGATGACGAAGACCGCGATGGTCTCCGTCGCTTCTGCCAGGCCGGTCGTGAAGAACAGCGATTTCTCGCCGCGCTGGTCGGTCGTCATGCCATGTTTCTCGGCCATGATGGCGAAAGCGAGGAAGCTCGCGCCATTGACATAGAAGGAAAAGACCAGAACCGCCGCCGGAATTGCGTTGGCGGCCGGATCGGCGAATGCGAAGCCGACGGGGATGATCCCGTAGACCCCGAAGTCGAGAACGATGTCGAGGAAACCGCCGAAATCCGTCTTGCCCCGCACCCGCGCCACGGCGCCATCGAGGCCGTCGCAAAGCCGGCTGAGCAACAGCACGATCATGCCGGGAAGGAAGGCCTCGGACGCGATCAGGGCCGCGGCGGCGACGCCGAGGGCGAAGGCTGCGACCGTCACCGCATTGGCGGAAATCCCTGCGCGCGCGATCGCGCCGCCGATTGCGTCGATTGCCGGCTGTATCCTCGCGCGTACCGCGCCGTCGAGCATGGCGGTAACTCCCCGATCCCGTTTCGCGAAGACTTAGGCGGTTCTTTGCAGGCTGTCATGCGGGCGGCGATCATTTCTGTTCACGGCGATGTGCATCAGGCCGTCGCGCGCCTTCAAATCTCCGGGCCGATGGGCTAAATCTCGGCTCATGTACAGCGAAACGACAGATGGCATCGAGATACTCGTCGAGCCGCACTATCTGGACGACCAGTCGGAGCCGGACGCGCATCGCTATGTGTGGGCCTATACGGTCGTGATCGCGAATGGCTCGACCCACACTGTCCAGCTGGAAACGCGCTACTGGCATATCACCAATGCGCTCGGCCAGGTCGAGGAGGTTGAGGGTCCGGGCGTCGTCGGCGAGAACCCGGTGCTGACGCCGGGCGACAGCTACCAGTACACGTCAGGCTGCCCGCTGAACACGCCGTCGGGCACCATGGTCGGGCACTATGTCATGCGGCGGGAAGACGGCACGCGGCTGCAAGTGCGCATCCCCGCCTTCTCGCTCGACATTCCGGATACCGCGCGGACCCTGAATTGAGCGCCGTTCTCGACCTCAAGCCGGTCATTCTCGTTACGGGCATTCTTCTGACGACACTTGGCGCGACCATGCTCGTGCCGGCACTCGTCGATGCGGCCGCCGGCAATTCGGACTGGCAGGTCTTCGCCGGCTCCTCTGCCGCGACGACGCTGGTCGGCATCAGTTTCTTCGCGGCAACGCGCGGCATGTCACGCACGCTGTCGACCCGCCAGGCGATGCTGATGACGGTGGTCGTCTGGCTGGCGCTGGTGACGGCGGGTGCGCTGCCGTTCCGCTGGTCGGGCATCACGCCGACCTTCACGGACGCCTTTTTCGAATCCATGTCCGGCCTAACCACGACCGGGGCAACGGTGATCACCGGGCTCGACCACGCGCCCCCCGGCATACTTCTGTGGCGCGGCATGCTGCAATGGCTGGGCGGGCTCGGCATCATCGTCATGGCGGTGGCGGTCCTGCCGATGCTGCAGATCGGCGGCATGCAGGTGTTCAAGGCGGAGGCCTTCGAGACGCCGGAGAAGATCCTGCCGCGCGCGACGCAGATTTCCGGTTCGATGACGCTGGTCTTCGTCGCCTTCACGGCTCTGTGCGCGGTCGCCTATCTGGTCGCCGGCATGCGGCCGGACGATGCGCTGATCCATGCCATGACGACGGTGGCGACCGGAGGCTTCTCGACCCGTGACGCTTCGCTCGGCTTTTATCAGGATCCGGCGATCGAATGGATCGCGATCCTGTTCATGATCGTCGGTTCGATCCCGTTCCTGCTCTATGTGCAGGTGCTTCAGGGCCGGCCGATCGCGCTATGGCGCGACCAGCAGGTGCGCACCTTTCTCGGCGTGCTCGCCTTCCTGATCGCCATCGGCTGGGTGGTCGCCGACCATTCGGAGGCGGGCTTCCTGCGCGAAAGCGATTCCTTCCGCGCCGCGGTCTTCAACACGGTCTCGGTGATGACCGGCACCGGCTACGCCTCGGCGGACTATGGCCTGTGGGGCGCGCAGTCGGTCGCGTTCTTCTTCTTCATCATGTTCATCGGCGGCTGCGCCGGCTCCACCTCCTGCGGCATCAAGATTTTTCGCTTCCAGGTGCTCTATGCCGAGGTCCGCGAGCGGCTGGCCAAGGTGCTTTATCCGAATGGCGTCTTCGTCAAACGGTTCAACGGACGGCCGCTGGATGCGCGCGTGCCGCTCGCCGTGACCACCTTCGTGTTTCTCTATTTCGCGGCCTTCGCCATCCTGTCGATCGCCCTGCGGCTGACCGGCCTTGACCTGATCACGGCGATTTCCGGCGCGGGATCGGCGATCTCCAATGTCGGGCCCGGGCTCGGGGCCCATATCGGCCCTGCAGGGACCTACCAGCCGCTGCCCGACAGCGCCAAATGGCTGCTGTCGGCGGGCATGCTGCTCGGGCGGCTGGAACTGTTCACCGTGTTGGTGCTGTTCCTGCCGCGCTTCTGGCGAAGCTGACCGCCTGTCAGTGCGTCGTGTCGAATTCGGACGGCGAGAAGCTGTAGCTGGTCGAGCAGAACTCGCATTTCACCACGATCTTGCCGTCCCCGACGGAGTCCGCGCGCTCCTCCGGCGACAGCGAGGTGAGCACGTCGGCGACGCGTTCCCGCGAGCAGGAACACCGGTCGTGGACCGGGCTCGGCTCCGAGGCCGTGACGCCGCGCTCGTGGAACAGGCGATAGAGCAGGGTATGCACGCCGACATCCTCGTCGACGAGCTCGTCGTCGGCGACCGTGTCGAGCAGCGCCTTCACCTCGATCCAGGCTTCGTCCTCGTCGACCTCATGCAGTTCAACCCCTTCCGGCGCCTCGCCGGGATGGAGATCCGCGCCGCGCGCGCGCTCCGGCGCCGCCGGCAGGAACTGGGCAAGGATACCGCCGGCGCGCCAGTGGCTATGGCTACCGCCCTCCTCGCCGCGCACGGTCAGGCGGCCGACAGCAAGACGCAGCTCGGTCGGGATCTGCTCCGACTGGCGGAAATAGTTGCGCGCCACTTCTTCCAGCGACGAGCCGTCGAGGGCGACGATACCCTGATAGCGCTGCATATAAGAGCCCTGATCGACGGTCAGCGCGAGCACGCCCTTGCCGAGCAGGCCGGCGGGATCGGCGGAGCCGGACGCGACTGCGGCATTTACCGCATCCTCGTCCCAGCGCGCATAGGCGCGCACGCCGTCCGGCGTGGTGAATTCCACGACCAGCAACGATACCGGGCCGTCCGTCTGGCTCTGGACGATGAACTTGCCCTCGAATTTCAGCGAGGTGCCGAGCAGGACCGTGAGCACGACCATTTCGCCGAGCAGGCGGGCGACCGGCTCGGGATAGTTATGGCGCTCGAGGATCGCATCGAGCATCGGCCCGACCATGACGGCGCGTCCGCGCGCGTCGAGCGCGTCGACCTGGAATGGCACGACGGCATCGATCGGATCGGTTTCGCGCATGCCCGAAAAGGCGATGTGCTCGCTCATGATGCGCCGATCCCCGCGCCAAGGCACCAGGCGATGATTTCCTTTTGCGCGTGCAGGCGGTTTTCCGCCTCGTCGAAGACGACCGACTGCGGACCGTCGATGACGCCGTCGGTTACTTCCTCGCCGCGGTGGGCGGGCAGGCAATGCATGAACAGGGCGTCGTCATTCGCCTGGCTCATCAGGCGTTCATTGACCTGATAGGGCATGAAGATGTTGTGGCCGCGCGCCTTTTCCTCCTGGCCCATCGAGACCCAGGTGTCGGTGACGATGGCGTCCGCTCCGGCCACGGCCTTTTCCGGATCGTTGCCGATCTCGACCGTACCGCCACGGCCGCGCGCCCAGTCGACATAGCGCTGCTGCGGCTCGTTGCCCTCCGGCACGGCGACCGAGAGGTCGAAGCCGAATTGCGGGGCCGCCTCGATGAAGGAATGCAGCACATTGTTGCCGTCGCCCGACCAGGCGATGCGGCGGCCTTCGATGGAGCCACGATGCTCCTCATAGGTCATGACGTCGGCCATGATCTGGCAGGGATGGGTGTCGTCGGTGAGCGCGTTGATCACCGGCACCGTAGCGGCGTCGGCGAGTTCGAGCAGCCGCTCATGTTCCTTGGTGCGGATCATGATGACATCGACATAGCGTGACAGCACCTTCGCTGTATCGGCGATGGTCTCGTCGCGGCCGAGCTGCATCTCGGTGCCGGTCAGCATGATGGTCTCGCCGCCAAGCTGGCGCATCGCCACGTCGAAGGAGACACGGGTGCGCGTCGACGGCTTCTCGAAGATCATGGCGAGCACCTTGCCTTCGAGCGGCTTGTCGCGCCCGCCGGCCTTCAATGCGGCCTTGCGCGCCTTCGCGCCATCGAGAATGGCGCGTAATTCGCCGGCCGGAACGGCGGCCAGGTCGAGAAAATGACGAACACTCATAACTCAGAATCCAAAAAGGGTTTCCATTGAAGGCGCGCAATCGCTGCCGGTCAAGCGCGATCGCCGCCGGACAGGCTTTCGGCGGCCTTCTCGATACGCTCCAACGCGATGGCGATTTCCTCGTCGGTCGCGGTCAGCGGCGGCAGGAGGCGCACAACATTATCGCCGGCGGGAACCGTCAGCATATGGTTGGCGTATAGCTCCTTCACAAGGGTCGTGTTCGGCACCACGCATTTGAGGCCGAGCATCAGACCCTCGCCGCGGATTTCCGAAAGCACATCCGGATAGCGGTCGACGATCGAGGCGAGGCCCTGCTTGAAGCGCAGCGCCTTGTCGCGCACGGCTTCGAGGAACCCGTCCTCCAGCATGACGTCGAGAACGGCGTTGCCGACGGCCATGGCAAGCGGATTGCCGCCATAGGTCGTGCCGTGAACGCCGGGAACCATGCCTTTGGCCGCCTCTTCGGTGGCGAGGCAGGCGCCCATCGGGAAACCGCCGCCGATGGCCTTGGCGATCGCCATGATATCCGGTTCGACGCCGGCCCATTCATGGGCGAAGAGCTTGCCGGTGCGGCCCATGCCGGACTGGATTTCGTCGAAGACAAGGAGAAGACCCTTCTCGTCGCAAAGCGCGCGCAGTTCGCGCAGGAAACGGATCGGAACCGGCCGGATGCCGCCCTCGCCCTGCACGGGCTCGATGACGATTGCCGCCGTCTCATCGGTGATCGCCGCCTTCAGCGCATCGAGATCGTCGAAGGGCACCTGATCGAAGCCCTCGACCTTGGGGCCGAAACCTTCGAGATATTTCGCCTGTCCGCCGGCGGCGATGGTCGCCAGGGTCCGCCCGTGGAAGGCGCCCTCGAAGGTGATGATGCGGAAGCGCTCGGGATGACCATTGGCGAAATGATACCGCCGCGCCGTCTTGATGGCGCATTCCATCGCCTCGGCGCCGGAATTGGTGAAGAACACCCTGTCGGCAAAACTCGCTTCCACGAGGCGCCCGGCGAGCTTGTCCTGTCCCGGCACCTGATAGAGATTGGATGTGTGCCAGAGCTTGCCCGCCTGTTCGCGCAGCGTTTCGACCAGATGCGGATGTGCATGGCCGAGCGCGCTGACCGCAATTCCGCCGCCGAAATCGAGATATCGTTCGCCGCGCGTGTCGACGAGCCAGGAGCCCTCCCCATGGTCGAAAGCGATTGGCGCGCGTGCATAAGTATCAAAAAGCGGCGATTGCTCGGTCATCTGGCTGTCCCGCACGGTGTGCAAAAGAAAAAGCCGCCCGATGCGGCGGCGTCCTGTTTTTATGATTTGCCCGCCACTTCGTCAATCGGGAGGGTGATTCCGCGCTGTCGAGGGGCGACGCAGATGCGAAAAATGCAAGTTGTTGAAAACCGCGAAATCCGATTCGAGGAGTGGCAGCGACTCTTGTCAGCGAGTCAACGGCCATAGTAGATTCTTTTCGTGGCGGGACAACCGCGCAGAGTTAAACTCCCAAGTATCGCGTTCGGGTGCCGGTTTTTCTTGGAAAACCGAGCCACGGAGAGGGATTCTGCGCCAAAGACAACCAATGGAGACAGACGTGAGTTGGACTGACGAGCGCGTGGAGATGCTGAAGAAACTGTGGGGGGACGGCCTGAGCGCCAGCCAGATCGCAGCACAGCTCGGCGGGGTGAGCCGCAACGCCGTGATCGGCAAGGTTCACCGGCTGAAGCTTTCCGGTCGCGCCAAATCGGTTTCCTCGGGAGCCCCGAAAGGCAAGCGCAGCTCCGCGCCGCGCGCCTCTTCGCCGCGCGGCGGCGGTTACAGCGGCGGTGGCGGTGGCGGCGGCAGTCGCACAATGACGACGGTGACGCATGCCGTCGGCGCCACGGTCATGAAGAACGAGGTCGTCGCCTACAGGGAAGCAGATCTCAGGCCGATCGAGGACATCGTCGTACCGATCTCCAAGCAGCTGACACTGGTCGAGCTGAGCGAGAATACCTGCAAGTGGCCGCAGGGCGACCCGCTGTCCGAGGAGTTCCATTTCTGCGGACATAACTCGGAAGAAAACTCGCCCTACTGCAAATATCACGCGAAGCTCGCGTTTCAGCCGTCCTCGGAACGCAGGCGTCCGCGCTGATCCACATCGTCTTCCCGGAACGAGCAAGGGCGGCCGAGGCCGCCCTTTTTCGTTCATGCCGTCAACTTCAAGGTGTCAGATCGCTTCCAGCGAATAGCCGGCGCCACGGACGGTGCGGATCGGATCGCGCATCTTGCCGATATTGATGGACTTGCGCAGCCGGCCGATATGGACGTCGACGGTCCGGTCGTCGACATAGATGTCCTCGCCCCAGACGCCGTCGAGCAGTTGCGCACGGGAAAAAACCCGCCCCGGCGCCTGCAGGAAGAACTCCAGCAGCCGGAATTCCGTCGGTCCGAGCTTGATCTCGCGACCGTTGCGATAGACGCGATGGGTCTCGCGGTCGAGTTCGAGCTCTCCCACCTTGAGAACGCTGGCGACGATTTCCGGACGCGCGCGGCGCAGCATCGCCTTGACGCGCGCCATCAGCTCCGGCGTCGAGAACGGCTTGACCACATAGTCGTCAGCGCCGGTCGACAGGCCGCGGATACGCTCGGATTCCTCGCCGCGGGCCGTCAGCATGATGATCGGCAGGCGCTGCGTCTCCGGCCTGGCGCGCAGGCGGCGGCACAATTCGATGCCGGACAGGCCGGGCAGCATCCAGTCGAGGATCAGGAGATCCGGGACGGACTCGCGAAGCGCGATTTCGGCCTCGTCGCCGCGCAACTCCGCGTCGACGCGATAGCCTTCCGATTCCAGATTGTATTTCAGCAGGACGCTAAGCGCTTCTTCATCCTCGACAACCATAACCCGTGGCTGATTGCCCATGCTCATGCTCCCATGCCTCACTCATCCGTCGTGTCGACGACGATCTTGTGGGTCTTGTCTTCCTTCGGGCGGTAGGCCGAAAGATGCTCGCCGGTCACGATATAGTAGACCGACTCCGCGATATTGGTGGCGTGATCGCCGATACGCTCGATGTTCTTGGCGCAGAACAGCAAGTGGGTGCAGGTCGTGATGTTGCGCGGATCCTCCATCATGTAGGTGAGGAGTTCGCGGAACAGCGACGTGTACATCGCATCGATCTCGTCGTCGCGGTCGCGGACCATGTTGATGCGGGTGACCGATCGCGACCCGAATGCATCGAGGACTTCCTTGAGCTGGGCCAGCGCCAGATCGCCGAGATGATCGATGCCGCGGACCAGGTTGACCGAATGGCCGCGCTCGGAAATGGCGACAACGCGCTTGGAATTGCTTTTGGCGAGATCTCCGATACGTTCGAGATCGCTGGCGATGCGGATGGTCGAGAAGACCTCGCGCAAATCGCTGGCGACCGGTTGGCGCTGGGCGATGATCAACACGACTTTTTCATCGAGCGTCGCCTGCGCCTCGTCGAGGATCAGATCGTCGGTTATGACCTTCTGAGCGAGCGAGATGTCGGATTTCACCAATGCGCGGATGGAGTTTTCCACCATGCGCTCGGCGAGACCGCCCATTTCCGCGATCTTGTGCGACAGGAACTTCATGTCCTCGTCGAATGCGGTCACCGTATGGCTGGTTGGCACCATCGGTCTATCCTTCCCTTGATTGGTTCGCCGGTTCTCGACTTTCGTCTTGCCCCGATCAGCCGAAACGGCCGGTGATGTAGTCCTGCGTCCGCTTTTCCGACGGATTGGTGAAGATCGTCTTGGTGTCGTCCACCTCGACCAGTTCGCCGAGATGGAACATGGCCGTGCGCTGGGACACGCGGGCCGCCTGCTGCATCGAGTGCGTCACGATGACGATCGTGTAGTTCTCGCGCAGTTCGTCGATCAGTTCCTCGACCTTTGCCGTGGCGATCGGATCCAGCGCCGAGCAGGGCTCGTCCATCAGGATGACTTCCGGCGAAACGGCGATGGCGCGCGCGATACAGAGACGCTGCTGCTGGCCGCCCGACAGGCCGGTACCGGGTTCCTGCAGGCGATCCTTTGCCTCTTCCCACAGGCCGGCGCCACGCAGGCTCTGCTCGACCAGATTGTCGAGATCGGCCTTCGACTTGACCAGACCGTGGATGCGCGGGCCGTAGGCGATGTTCTCGTAGATCGATTTCGGGAACGGGTTCGGCTTCTGGAACACCATGCCAACGCGAGCGCGCAGCTCGACGACGTCGACGCGCGGTGCGTAGATGTCGTCCTCGTCGAGGGTGATCTTGCCGGCGACGCGGCAGATGTCGATCGTGTCGTTCATGCGATTCAGGCAACGCAGGAACGTCGACTTGCCGCAGCCCGACGGGCCGATCAGCGCTGTGACCTGGCGCTCATAGATGTCGAGATCGACATCGAACAGCGCCTGTTTCGCACCATAGAAGACGCAGACCTTGTCGCCCTTCATCTTCGTCGCCAGTTCGCCAGTCTTCGTGGCATTGGGAATCTGTACGCCGGTGGCCATAACCTGATCCGCCTCAACTTTCATGTCACTGTTCTCCATGGGATTACCACCGCCGCTCGAAACGTCTGCGCAGGATGATGGCCGTAATGTTCATCACGGCGAGGAACATCAGCAGCACGATGATCGCACCGGATGCGCGTTCCACGAATGCAGGGTCGCCGCGCGTCGTCCAGTTGTAAACCTGGACCGGCAGAGCGGCTGCCGGGTCGAAAAAGCCCTCGGGCGGCGCCCCTGGAAACTCGCGGACGAACGCGACCATGCCGATCAGCAGCAGCGGCGCGGTTTCGCCAAGCGCCTGGGCCAGGCCAATGATCGCGCCGGTCAGGATGCCGGGTGCGGCAAGCGGCAGCACGTGATGGAAGATCGTCTGCATCTTCGATGCGCCGACGCCAAGCGCCGCTTCGCGAATGGAGGGCGGAACAGCCTTCAGCGCGGCGCGCGTGGCGATGATGATCGTCGGCAGGGTCATCAGGGTCAGGACCAGTCCGCCCACGACCGGCGCGGATTGCGGCAATCCGGCCCAGTTGATGAAGACCGCCAGACCGAGGATGCCGAAGACGATCGAGGGAACGGCCGCGAGGTTCGCGATATTGACCTCGATGACGTCCGTCAGCCGGTTTTGCGGTGCGAACTCTTCCAGATAGATGGACGCCGCGACCCCGATCGGCAACGACAGCGCCAGAACGATGATCATCATGTAGGTCGAACCGATGATCGCAACGCCCAGACCCGCAGCTTCCGGGCGGGTGTCGGAGGCGTCGGGGGAGGTGAAGAAGGCGGTGTTGAACTTGGTCGCCAGGACACCCGCTTCCTTCAGCTTGTCGGCGAGGACCAGTTCCCCGGGAGAGACGTTGCGGTCAAGCTCGGCCGACGCCATCGTCACGCGGCCCTTGTAGTAGCCGTCGATGCGACCGTCGGCGAGGATGTCAAATCGGACTGTCTCGCCGACCTTCGACGGATGCGCGAGCACATAGTTACGCACCGAGGCCGGCGCCTCTTTCGAGATGAGGTCTCCCGCGTCCTTGTCGCTCAAGCCTTCGACGCTGATGCCTTTCGCCTTGATCTGCTCGACGAGCGCTTTAGCGATCAGCGGCGCGTAGCCGAAAGTGGTGACCTTGGCCATTTCGTCCGGGTTACGGTTTCCGGTCTTGTCCAGCTTGGCCGGATCGAGATGGATATCGAGCGTTATGTAGGTTTGCCGAAAGGACGACACCCCGTTCGACAGGATGGATCCCAGCAGGCCGAAAAGCGCGATAATTCCGAAGGCGACCGCGGCCAGCCCCATCATGCGAAACCGGCGTTCCTGTGCCTGACGGCGCCTTGTCCGTTCGCCTACCTGCAGGAGCGAGCCGCTCTTCTTCTGGAGGGCAGCATCTGCGGACACTGTTGTCGCGTCGGTCATTCGTACTGCTCCCGGTATTTGCGCACGATATAAAGGGCAAGGATGTTTAGGCCGAGCGTGAAGACGAAAAGCGTCAGGCCAAGTGCGAAAGCGACAAGCGTCTCGGGGCTCGCGAATTCGGTATCGCCCGTGAGCTGACTGACGATCTTGACCGTCACGGTCGTCATGGCGTCGAACGGGTTCAGCCCGAGCCGCGCCGAAGCGCCGGCGCCCATCACGACGATCATGGTTTCGCCGATGGCGCGGCTGGCCGCGAGCAGGACCGCACCGACAATGCCCGGAAGGGCTGCGGGCATGATCACTCGCTTGATCGTCTCCGATTGCGTCGCGCCGAGACCGTAGGACCCGTCGCGCATCGACTGCGGCACCGCGTTGATGATGTCATCGGACAGCGAGGAGACAAAGGGGATCAGCATGATGCCCATGACGAGACCGGCGGTGATGACCGACGATGACGAGTTGCCAAGGCCGAACGGCTCGGCGATCCAGTCACGCAGGAGCGGGCCGACGGTTATCAGGGCGAACAGGCCATAAACAATGGTCGGAATACCGGCGAGGATTTCGATCGCGGGCTTGGCGAAGCTGCGAAGCGTGCTGCCCGAATATTCGGCCAGATAGATCGCGATCATCAGGCCGATCGGCACAGCCAGCGCCAGGGCGACGAATGAAACGTAGAACGTACCCCAAAGCAGCGGCAGAATGCCGAGCGTCGAACCGCCACGGAATTGCGGGTTCCAGACCGTCGAGAAAAAGAACTCTGAAGCCGGATACATCCGGAAGAAGTGGATGGTTTCGAAAAGCAGCGACAGGACGATGCCGAGCGTCGTCAGGATGGCGACGAGTGACGAGCCGAGCAGCAAGGTCCGGATGAAGATTTCACTCGTGTTGCGCGCCCTCATCTGCGGCGTGATGCGGGACCATGTCCAGGCACCGAAGCCCACGGCGGCAAGGATCACGAGAATGTTGCGAAGGAGCGATCCGGTCTTGCCGATATCGCGATAGGATTTGGCAGCTTCGAAAACAGCCGGCGAAACGTCCGAGCCAAGCGCGATGCCGACATTGGCGAGTCGGCCCCTGACGTCGGTCAGGTCGGCGCGCATGCGATCAAGCTCGTCTTCGCTGACGCCGCCCTTGGTGATCACAAGGTCGAGTCCGTCTGCGATGCGGCGGACATCCGCCATCACCAAGCTCCTGGCACCCGCCTTCTCGACGACGCTATCCGGGATTTGTCCGGCTATCTGGCTTTCGATGACGATCGGCTGGAGGAACAGCCACGCTGCCATCAGGAGGAATGCCGGAACAGCCGTGAACAACGCAACCGACTGGCCGTAGTAACCGGGAAGCGAATGGAGGCGCTCGTTCTGCTGCGCGGCCTTGGCCACGGCGCGCTGCCGCCCCAGAAAATAGCCGATTACCGTGAGCGCAAGCACTATGAGCGCAAGAATGCCAGGGGTCATGCCAGATCCGCCATCATTGGAGAAAGAGGCGGCGCATCATGCGCCGCCCCATTCGGTCAGGAGCTTAGTTCAAGGCGCCCATCGGGGTGCGATTCTTGACCATTTCCTGGGTCTTGGCGAGTTCCGGATCCGGAACGAGACCGTAAGCGGCGAGCGGGCCATCCGGGCCAGCCATGTCGTCAGAGACGAAGAACTCGACATATTCCTGGAGACCCGGAATGACATCGAGATGCGCGTTCTTGACGTAGAAGTAGAGCGGACGCGAAACCGGGTAGTCGCCCTTGGCAACGGTGTCGACCGACGGGGTAACGCCGTTCATGGTCGCAACGCGCAGCTTGTCGGTGTTGTTCTCGTAGAACGACAGGCCGAAGACGCCGATCGCCTGCTTGTTGGCGTCGAGGCGGGCGAGTGTCTCGGTGTAGTCGCCGTCGATGTCGATGGACACGCCGTCGGTGCGCAGCGCAACGCAGGCCTTCTCGCCGTCATCTTCGCCCTTGGCCGCCACGAAGGCTTCCAGAGCGCCGGACTCCTTGCAGCCGTCTTCGAGAACCTTGATGTCGAAGACTTCGCGGGTGCCGTGCTTGGTGCCCGGGATGAAGGCCAGGATTTCCTGTTCCGGCAGGTCGGCATTCACGTCGTGCCAGGTCTTGTACGGGTTGGCGACAACCTTGCCGTCGACCACTACTTCAGCGGCCAGGGCCTTGAACCAGTCGGCCGGGGTGAAGGCGAAATCCGGGCCATTGATGTCGGAGGCGAAGACGATGCCGTCATAGCCGATCCGCACTTCCTGGATTTCAGCAACGCCGTTGGACGCGCAGTTGTCGATGTCCGACTGCTTGATGCGCGAGGACGAGTTGGCGATGTCGATGGTGTTCTCGCCGACGCCTTCGCAAAGCGCCTTGCGGCCGGCACCCGAACCGCCGCCCTCGACGACCGGGGTCGGGTATTCGAAGTTCTCACCGAAAGCTTCCGCTACGATCGTGGCGTAGGGCAGCACGGTCGAGGAGCCTTTGATCTGGATCTGGTCACGCGCATAGGCGGCGGTCGTGAGTGCGGACGCGGCGACAGCGGCAGCGAGTGCAATCTTGAGGGTTTTCATGGAATTCTCCCGTTTTGGGCATGTGTGAGCTCTGACCGGCGCTCGCCGGACAGGGGCGTTCTATCGCCCTCTCGGTAGAGCTTTTATGACAGGAACAATACAGTTCTGTGACAGGTTATGTCTTTGAATTATCGGCGTTATCTGCACCTGCCCCGACAGATTTCTCAGACCAGGCAGGAATTGTGACAATGAAGGAGGCGCCCTTGCCGACACCTGACGTTATGGAAAGCCGGCCAACATGGCGCGTCAGGATATGCTTGACGATGGCAAGGCCGAGACCCGTGCCCTTCTTGGCGCGGCTGGATTCGACATCAACGCGGTAGAACCGTTCGGTCAGGCGGGGAATGTGGTCTCCCTCGATGCCCGGTCCGTAGTCGCGGATCGTCACGCGGATGCTGTCGACGTCGGAAACCGGCAGCCTTTCCCCGATGATGTCGATCCGCTTACCGGTCGCCGCATAGCGGATGGCGTTTTCGATGAGGTTCGAGAAGACCTGGATCAATTCATCGCGGCTGCCCCACACGCGGCAATCGCCTGTGTCGATACCGGAGAAATCCTCGATCAGCTCGACGCCCGCCTCCCCCGCAGTCGGGGTGAGCGAGGCGCGGACATGACGCAGGACCTCGACGACATCGACCGGCTCGAATTCGGTATTGGCAAGCGCGGTTTCCAGCCGGCTCAAGGAAAGCAGGTCGTCGATCAGGCGCGACATGCGGTCGGCCTGCTCCTTCATGATCGGGAAGAAGCGATCGCGCGCCGCGGCGTCGTTGCGGGCGGGTCCGGACAGGGTTTCGATAAAGCCGGATAGAGACGCCAGCGGCGTGCGCAATTCATGGCTCGCATTGGCGATGAAGTCCGAGCGCATCCGGTCGATCCGGCGGATTTCGCTCAAATCGCGGAAATGCAGAAGGAAAGACGCCTCGCCCACCACTTCGGCAGGCAGCCCGACCACGGTCGCCTCGAACCAGCGCTCGATCGGATAGCGTTCCACGACCTCGACCGGGCGGGGCGCGCCGCCGGCCAGCGCCTCGTTGATCATCGAGAGGAGTTCCGGGCTTCGAAACCGCAAGAGAACGGAGGCACCGTGTTCGAGCGTATCGCCGAAATAGCGACCGCAGGCGCGATTGACCTGCCAGATCGTCCCACGCCTGTCGAGCAGCATCACCGGGTTGGGCAGGCTGTCGATCACTGCCAGGGTGTGCGCCGCGTCCACATCGGCCGTGGATCGATGCGACCGTTCGGCGCGGCGTTCCTTCAAACTGCGAACCGGCGCGAACATGCTGATCGCCAACATCGCCGCCATGCAAACGAATGCGACGCTCCAGTGGAGGAGGCCGGAAATGGCCAGGACCGCAAACAGGAGCAGTGAGCCGCCGAGCGGGAAACGGTTGGAAAACAGGCGTCGCTTCAGGGCGTGCAGGAACCCCTCGCCTTCGCTCTGCGGCCCGCCGTCTGCCGATCCCCCTGCCCCGTCTTCAACCATAAAGGCGCTCCGCGCGACAAAGACCGGCGTTGCGTGGCGTCACCATCTGGACGCCTCCCTCGCGAGGCCATACGGTGGCCGATCTGACGGAAACTGGACAGCGGCAAACGAACATGGCGACGAAATCTCGTGTGGTTGAACTCAAGATCGACGGTAAGAAGCGGGTTTTCGACATCGACGACCCGAAGCTGCCGGACTGGGTGGCCGACAATGACATAACCGCAGGCGACTATCCCTACAAGAAAAGGATGGACAAGGACGATTACGAGGACACGCTCGAGGCGCTGCAGATCCAGCTTGTGAAGATGCACACCCACATGCAGGGAACCGGCACCCGCATGGTCGCTGTGTTCGAGGGGCGCGACGCGGCCGGCAAGGGCGGCTCGATCAGCGTGCTGCACGAATTCCTCAATCCGCGCACCGCGCGCAATGTCGCGCTTCCGAAACCCTCTGACGTGGAACGCGGCCAGTGGTATTTCCAGCGCTATATCGAGCATTTCCCGACGACCGGCGAACTCGTGAGCTTTGACCGCTCCTGGTACAATCGCGGCGGTGTCGAACCCGTGATGGGTTTCTGCACGCCCGAACAGCACAAGGCGTTTCTGCGCGACGCGCCGGAATTCGAGAAGATGATCGTCGAGGAGGGCATCGTCTTCTTCAAATTCTGGCTCAATATCGGCATCGAGACGCAGCTGAAGCGCTTCCACGACCGCAGGCACAGCCCCGTCAAATACTGGAAACTGTCCGACATCGACATTGTCGGGATCCAGAAATGGGACGACTACACGCTGGCGCGGAACACGATGATCCAGGCGACCCATACGAGTTACGCGCCGTGGACGATCATCCGGATGAACGACAAGAGGCGCGGCCGCATCGAGGTGCTCCGCCATATCCTGACCAACACCGAATACGAGGGCAAGGACATGGACGCGATCGGCAGCCCGGACCCGAAAATCATCGGTACGGGGCCGATGGCGCTCGAAACGATGTAGGGTCCGGCGTCAGCCCCTAGCGCTCGAGTTCGCGCACCCGGACATTCGACAGTTTGACGGCCTTGCCGGCATCGGAGATGTCGGTGACGATCATCAGCCGGCCGGGGCCGGTGATGCGAACGTCCTGCGGAAGGTCGACGCTGAACAGGAACTCGTTGTCGGACGCGGTGACGTCGAAGCGAAGCCGGCCGCGATTCCCGAATTCGGCAAGGTCGCAGGTGACCGACATCTGGGTCTCCTGATCGTCGTCGGCGCGCGCGATCATGGAGAACTGCGCTGTCTTGCCGGCGAGCGACTCCAGCGTACCCGGTGGGATATCGACGCCGATGGCGCTTTCGGAATTCGGCGAGACGAGGCGGGCGAACTGACCGAACGGATCGCCGTCGATCGCCGCGCTGGCGTCACCGATGAGCGTCAGGGTCGTCGGATCGGACGGTTTGAACAGCGTGACCCAGGTGCCGTCATCGGCACCGGCCGCGGCGATGCGGGCCGGACCGGAAGACGGCGCGGCGTCGGCCTGTTCGCGGCTTCCGTCGAAATTCTCGTTCTGCAATTCAAGCGGCGGATTGGGCACGGACGTGTCGCGTTCCTCCGTGCTCTGGAACGCGCCGGTGGAATAGACCCACCAGCCGCCGGCGCCGGCGAGCGCCAGGAGCACAACGATGGAAAACATCATCGCGAAGGGCGCACGGCGACGCGGCGCGGCAACGGCGCGGTCGTCGCGCCCGATGGCCGGAAAGTCGTCAGCCGGGGCTGCGGCCTGCGCACGCGGCTCGGCGCGCAGTTGCGGCTCCGCCCGAAGCTTCGGTTCGGAGCGCATCTGCGGCGCGGCACCATCGCGGCGAGCGCCGAGACTGACGGGTGGCGCCACCTCCGCCTGCGGCGCACGTACCGGGTCCGGCGCCACGGATGGCTGCCGATAGGACGCTTCCATGTCGCGGATCACCGCGGTCAAACGCTGTTTCTGATCCGATCGACGCTGCGGATCGGGCTCCGCAGCCATGGCGCGCTCGAACGCATCCATGGCAGCGCGATAGACGCGCTGTCGAAATGCGGGATCGGTCGCATCTCCCTTCGAAAGGGTGTTCCGCAGCGCGGATTGCAAGTCACTCACTGGCCTGTTGCCCCGGTTTCCGGCCTTTCCACTGGCGGGATTGTCCACATTCTGCCATCCCCGGATTTGACATAAACCACAGCCCAATGAAAGCGCCCCGGCGAATCATTGCCAATTTCGGCGATGTTGCGGCGGTGAGGCAAGCGTCCATAACAAATGCGAAGCTTCTTCGCGGCTTGTCTCTCGCCCACAGTCTGATACGTCTTACGTTTACGAAAACGTCAAAATTTTGGAGGAACCGATGGCATTGCCGCCTATCCTGAAGGACACATTGCAATTGCCCGTCGTGGCGGCGCCGCTTTTCATCATCTCGCATCCGCCGCTGGTACTGGCGCAATGCAAGGCCGGCGTGGTCGGATCGTTCCCGGCCCTGAACGCTCGGCCGGAAGCGCAGCTGGACGAATGGCTGGCCGAGATCACCGAAGACTTGGCGAGTTACAACGCGAAAAACCCGGACAAGCCGGCTGCCCCGTTCGCGGTCAACCAGATCGTCCATATGTCGAACAAGCGCCTCGAACACGATTTGACGATGTGCGTGAAATACAAGGTGCCGATCGTGATTTCCTCGCTCGGCGCGGTGCCGGAGGTCAATCAGGCGATCCATTCCTATGGCGGCATCGTCCTGCATGACGTCATCAACAACCGCCACGCCAATTCGGCCATCCGCAAGGGCGCCGACGGGCTGATCGCGGTGGCGGCGGGTGCCGGCGGCCATGCCGGACCGCTGTCGCCCTTCGCCCTGGTGCAGGAAATCCGCGAATGGTTCGACGGGCCGTTGCTGCTGTCGGGCGCGATAGCCAACGGGCGTTCGATCCTCGCGGCACAGGCGATGGGCGCCGACATGGCCTATATCGGCTCACCCTTCATCGCGACGCCGGAAGCGCGCGCGGTCGACGACTACAAGCAAATGATCGTCGACAGCGAGGCCAAGGACATCGTCTACTCGAACTACTTCACCGGCATTCACGGCAATTACCTGAAGCCTTCGATCGCTCAATCCGGCATGGACCCGGACCATTTACCGGAAGCCGATCCGTCGAAGATGGATTTCGACAAGGCGTCGCAGCCGGGCGCGAAGGCCTGGAAGGACATCTGGGGATCGGGCCAGGGAATCGGCGCGGTGAAGGAGATCGCTCCCGTGGCCGATCTGGTCGGCCGGCTGAAGCGCGAGTATTCGGAGGCGAAGGCGGCGATCTGCGGGTGAGACGCAAGATGCCGCTTCACGCGGGTTTGATCACGCCCCAATGGATTGCCGACCTGCAAGAGGCTATTCAAAGCACATGAAACTGCTGATCTCACTGGCCTTGTTGCTTGCCTTCCTGACGAATGGCGCCGTCGCGCAGTATCGCGGCGAAGCCAATGCCGGCATGGCTCTCGCGATGTCGCAGGACAGCGTCGTGTCCGTTCACGCCGATGCGCAACAGACAAGCAGGAAAGTGTGCATGCGCACGCTGCTGACTGGCCTGCCCGACGGTAATTCCTCGCTACCAAGCCCGCCCTGCAGCAGCGACTTCAAGCTGTTTCGCGAAATCGAAGCGGTCCGTTTTCCGAAATCCAGGCCGTATCTGGTCACCGCGCAGGCGAAAAAGCTGCGGCCAGTCAGTCCCGCCCTGTTATTCCGCCCCCCGATTTCCTGACTTTTCGCTCGCGCCGAAAGGCGCACGGAAACGACAATTCAGGACAATCAAAATGCCTATCGAAAAAGGGCTGCCTTCCGGCAGCCAAATTGCAACACGCCGGCAATTCCTGACCGGAGCAGCCGGCGTCGCGGCGCTTGCGGTCGCCGGGTGTACGACTACCGACCGGCCGCCGAGCCCGCAGGTGACGGAAGAACCAGCCGTTTCACCGTCGGCGCTTTCCGCCTATCGGGCAATGCCGGAGGAGAGGTTCCCGATCCCCGCCGTCGACCCGGCGAAGATTCCGCGACAATTCCGCCGCCAGCAGGTGCGCTATCCGACGCGCGAAGCGGTCGGCACGGTGATCGTCGACACGAGCGATTTCCATCTCTACCTCATCCAGGAGAACGGGATGGCGATGCGCTACGGGTGCGGGCTTGGGCGTGCCGGCTTCGAATGGTCGGGCCGGGCGAAAATCGCCTGGAAACAGGTATGGCCGAAATGGACGCCGCCCAACGAGATGATCGCGCGGCAGCCTGAACTCGAAAAATGGAGCGCGGCCAATGGCGGCATGCCTCCGGGCCCGATGAACCCGCTCGGCGCACGGGCGCTCTATATTTTCGAGGATGGCGTCGACACGCTCTACCGCGTGCACGGATCGCCCGAATACTGGTCGATCGGTAAGGCCGTTTCGAGCGGCTGCGTTCGGCTGATCCAGCAGGACGTCATCGATCTTTACGGGCGCGTCACCACGGGATCGCCCATCCTCGTTACGTGACATCATTGGCCGGCGGTGTAAAAGCCGCCGGCCTGTCAGTCACGAAAGTTCTTCAGACGTTCCGAGAAGTCCTCTTCCGGCACCCGGATCTTCGCGCGGTCGGCGGGGTCCGCTTTGCGCATGACCTCAAGCAGATGCTCCTGCCCGACCGCCTGCACGGCCGTGACCGCGTCACGGACATCCTTCATGGCGGCCCGTATGGCTTGCTCGTCGAGCGGATCGGCCCGCATCAGTTCGAACATGCGGCGGCGCGCTGCGTCGATCCTTACGACATCTTCCGTCACCTCGCCCCGATTTGCCGCCAGTTCGGCGCGGATCGCACGGCGCAGCGGAGCAGGATAAAGCTCGATAGCTTGGCGAGCCGCCATGACTGCACCGGGATTGCGCCACATCCAGGCGGCTGTGCCGGCGGACAGAAAAGCAAATACGGTCATCGCCGCAAGGATTACGGCAAGCACCCTGTTGAGGCGGCGGGCTGTCATCAGAATGCTCCCGAGATTGCACCGGCGGACACCGCCGATACCAGATCGAACAGAGCCGCCGGCGCGACGAAGGAGGCGATGCCTGCCGCGGCTGCATAGCCAAGCCCAGCCAGACCGGCCGACCCGGCAAGCGCGCCGGCGACGCCGGCGGGCGTGATGGAGAAGGCCGCGCGGTCGGCTTCGCCCGATACGGAGGAGAGAATGCGCGCGGCGAGTTGTCCGGCCGACGACACGGCCGACACCGCAAGGACCGCCTCATCCGTTCGGCGGACATCCTCCAGCATCCGACGCGCCTCTGCGTCGGCATGGGTCAGGGCCAGCGCCTCGCGCCTTTCGGCGTCCGGCCAACGGTCCAAATCGCCCCCAAGGGAGAGCAGCCTGTTCTCGAATTCCCGCCTGTCCATCAATCCGCCTCCCTGGGCTCGTTCACGCGCTCGCGCAGGACACGCCGCGCGCGCACCAGTAATTGTTCGACCGCGCCCGTGGAAATCCCCATGGTTTCCGCGATCTGGGGATTGGCCAATCCGGCCGCGACACTGAGCAGGATTGCCATGCGCTGGCGGTCCGGCAGATCGGCGACCGCCCTTGCGGCCAGGGCCAGTTCGCCACGACCGACAAGGTCGCGCTCGGGATCGTCACCGGAGGCGAATATGGCCTCGATGCGGTCGAGCCCGATCCAGCTCTTGAGCCGCTTGCGGCGGGCATGATCGATGCAGCGATTGGTCGTGACCCTGAACAGCCAGGTCGAGAACTGCGCCTCACCGTCGCGCCATTTGCCCGCATGACGCCAGACCGAGAGGAAGACTTCCTGGGCAATGTCATCCGCATCGGCGGCACTGCCGGTGAAGCCGGTCGCAACGCCGCGAACGCGATCGATATGGCGCGATACGAGCAGGCCGAAGGCCCGCTCATTGCCGCTTGCGGCCGCGCGAAGAAGGTCGTCGTCTGTTTCCTCGCGCGGCAAGGCTGTCCGTTCCCGTCCAAGGTGCTTACCGGTTACATGTCACTGTCCGATTGTAGACACCGCCATCGGGGCCGACAACGCTTCCGGTGGCGACGGATCGGCCGCGGGCACGGTCGACTGCGGCGACATTTCCAGACGCGGTCACACCGAGGAGGAAAGCATGGGATTTCATGTCAAGCTCCATCAACCGGGGTTTGGGTTCAGCGCGCTTCGGCGAGGATCGCCGCGATGCGATCGATCTCGGCGCGGTCGATGGCGCCGTCGGCATTGATGTCGACCATCGCGAAGCCGGGTCGCGGCGCGGACTGGAACTCGGCGCGGGAAATGCTGCCGTCGCCATTCGTGTCGAACTGGTCGATGCGCTCCTCGCCCATCATGCGCGCCATGTCGGCGCGGCGCTGGCGTTTTTCGGCCGCCTTTTGCATCTCGATTTGCGAGATCACCCCGTCGCCATTGGCGTCGGCGCGTTGGAAGGTGCGCATGCGCAGGACTTCGATTTCGCCGGCATCGAGGCGGCCGTCACGATTGGTGTCGCCGGTCTGAAACAGCATCCGGACGAATAGCTGGACGCCGACACCGTTCTCGGCGGCAGCGGCCGGCATGGCCGCGACCAGGGTCGCGGACAGCGCGCCGGCAAGTGCGATTGTGGATTTCATCGGGGGTCTCCGTCGTCATTGTCGCCAAGCCGGATCAATCCGACCTGCACCTGACACGCGGCGGGACGGAAGGTCCTACGCGGGAGACAGAAAAAATCAGGTGACGATGATCGCCGCGCCAGGTGTGACGCGGCTGTAGAGGTCGATGATGTCCTGCTGGATCAGCCGTACGCAGCCGCTCGAAACGGCGCTACCGATGGACCAGTATTCCGGAGAACCGTGAATTCGGTAAAGCGTGTCGCGACCGCCCTGGAATATATAGAGCGCGCGGGCGCCGAGCGGGTTCATCGGCCCCGGCGGCATCCCGCCATTAGCGGCGGAATATTGCTCGAGTTCGGGCTGGCGCGCGATCATTTCCGCGGGCGGCGTCCAGGTCGGCCACTCCTTCTTGTAGCGGACCTCTGCGCGACCGGACCACGAAAACCCCTGCCGCCCGACGCCGACGCCATAGCGCATCGCCATACCGTTTTCCTGGACGAGATGCAGGAAGAACCGGCTGGTATCGACGACAATAGTGCCTACCCGCTCACTGGTCGGGTAGGCGACCTGCTGGCGCCAGAACTGCGATGGAACCTTGTGCGGATCGACGGCGGGAACCGCATAGGGCTCGTATGGCTGAGCGGAATATGCGGCGAGAACCGAAGGTGGAACCCGCGGTTCGGCGGGCGCGACCGGCTCGGCGTAGCGCGTCGTCGTGCATCCTGTGACGGCGAGCGCTGCGGCGCCCGCAAGAAAATTCCGGCGCGACTGGGAGGGAGAGATTGTCATGGCATCTAAACGCCTGGCAACGCCGACGGTTTCATGGAGGCGAACATGTTTTCCATTTGCGCGTGAAAACCGGCTTTTCCGTGAAATCCGAATTCACGGTTTCGCGACTGTTTCCCTCGCCGACGCGGCAAAGAAAAAAGGCGGCCCGAAAGCCGCCTTTCAAATTTTCCGAAGATGTCCAGATCAGCCGATCGCGGCCACCGCGCGTTTGGCCATGACCTTCACGAGATTGGCGCGGTATTCGCCCGAACCGTGCAGGTCTTCCAGCATGTCGCCGGCATCGACACTCAATCCGTCGAGGGCTGCGGCCGAGAAGTTTGAAGACAGAGCGGATTCGGCCTCCTCCCAGCGGAAGACGCCGTCCATGCCGGCGCCGGTCACGCCGACGCGGACCCCGTCACCCGATTTCGCGACGAATACGCCGGCCATCGCGTAGCGCGAGGCGGGGTTGGGGAATTTCGAATAGGCGCATTTGTCCGGCGCGGTGAAGGTCACGGCGGTGACGATCTCATCCTCCTCCAGCGCCGTTTCGAACATGCCGACAAAGAAGTCTCCGGCGGAAATCTCACGCTTGTTCGTGTGGATCGTCGCGTCCAGCGCCAGCATCGCCGAGGGATAGTCGGCGGCCGGATCGTTGTTGGAGATCGAGCCGCCGATGGTGCCCATATGGCGCACATGCGGATCGCCGATATGGCCGGCGAGATAGCAGATGCCCGGGCAGACGGCCGCTAGCTCCGCGGAGCCCGCCACTTCCGCATGGGTAGTGCCGGCGCCGATGCGCACGTCCCTGCCATTGACCGTGACGCCCTTGAGATCGGCGATGTGGCGCAGATCGATCAGGCTGTCCGGCGCGGCAAGGCGCTGCTTCATGGTCGGGATCAGGGTCTGGCCGCCGGCGACATATTTGCCGCTCTCGGCCTCGCCCATCAGCTTCGCCGCTTCGTCCACGGATCCGGCGCGATGGTAATGTGTCTCATACATGATCTATTTCCTTTCGCTTGCGGGCCGTACCGCGCCTTCGGCGCTGGCCCTGCGCGGGCACGCCGCGAAGGCGGCGACGGCCGGTCGGCCTTGCCTCGCTTCGCTCGGATGGTGTGGTCCGCTCATGGTTTCGTCCTGTCCGTTTGTTACCCGTGCATGGCCTTCCACACCCTTTGCGGCGTGGCTGGCATGTCCAGTTTGTTGTTTCCGATCGCATCGGTAATCGCGTTGATCAGGGCCGGCGGCGAGCCAATGGCGCCGGCCTCGCCGCAGCCCTTGATGCCGAGCGGGTTCAGAGGCGACGGCGTGACCGTGTTGGAGACCCGGTAAGACGGCAGATCGTCGGCGCGCGGCATGGTGTAGTCCATGTAGCTCGCGGTCAGAAGCTGGCCCGTCTCAGGGTCATAAGCGGCGTTTTCGAGAAGCGCCTGGCCGATACCCTGTGCCAGTCCGCCATGCACCTGCCCCTCGACGATCATCGGATTGATGATGTTGCCGAAATCGTCGGACGCGACGAACTGGACGATCTCGACCTTGCCGGTGTCCGGATCGACCTCGACCTCGCAGATATGACAACCGGCCGGGAAGGAGAAGTTGGCCGGATCGAAGAAGGCCGTCTCCTTGAGGCCCGGCTCCATCTCGGCCGGCAGGTTGTGCGCCGTATAGGCATTGAGCGCGACCTCGTGCCAGCCCAGCGCCTTATCGGTGCCGGCGACCTTGACCTGGCCATTCTCGATGACGATGTCGGATTCATCGGCTTCGAGCAGATGCGCGGCGATCGCCTTGGCCTTCTTCTCCACCTTGTCGAGCGCCTTGACGACAGCGCTCATGCCGACCGGGCCCGACCGGGAGCCATAGGTTCCCATGCCCATCTGCACCTTGTCGGTGTCGCCATGAACGACGGAGACCGAGTCGATCGGCACGCCGAACCGATCGGACACCAGTTGCGCAAAGGTCGTCTCGTGACCCTGGCCGTGCGAATGGGAACCGGTCAGGATTTCCACCGTGCCTACGGCGTTGACGCGGATTTCCGCTGACTCCCAAAGTCCGACGCCAGCGCCGAGCGAACCGATTGCCTGGGACGGAGCGATGCCGCAGGCCTCGATATAGCAACTCATGCCGATGCCCCGCTTCTTGCCGCGGCTTTCGGCCTCGGCCTTGCGGGCCGGAAAACCGGCATAGTCCGATGCCGCCAACGCAGCGTCGAGCGAAGCCTCGTAGTCGCCGGAGTCATATTGAAGGATGACCGGCGTCTGGTACGGCCATTCTCGGATGAAGTTCTTGCGGCGCAATTCGGCCGGAGAGACGCCGAGTTCGCGCGCGGCGGTCTCGACGACACGCTCCAGCGCATAGGTCGTTTCCGGCCGCCCGGCGCCGCGATAGGCATCGACCGGCACGGTGTTCGTGTAGGCCGTGCGCATGTTGCAGTGGATCGCCGGGATGACGTACTGGCCGGAATAGAGGATCGCGTGCAGATAGGTCGGTACGACCGACGAGAACAGCGACATGTAGGCGCCGAGATTGGCGATCGTGTCGGCTTTCAGGGCGGTGATCCTGTTGTCCGCGTCGAAGGCCATCTGGATGGTCGTGACGTGGTCGCGGCCATGCGCATCGGTCAGGAAACTCTCGGTGCGATCGGCGACCCATTTGACCGGAACGCCGGTCTTCTTCGAGGCCCACAGGCAGGTGATTTCCTCGGGATATATATAGATCTTGGACCCGAAGCCGCCGCCGACATCAGGCGCGATGACCCGCAGCTTGTTTTCCGGTGCGACATTGTAGAAGGCGCTCATCACCAGGCGGGCGACATGCGGGTTCTGCGAGGTCGTCCAGCAGGTGTAATGGTCCTCGGCCTCGTCATAGACGCCGAGCGCGGCGCGCGGCTCCATCGCATTCGGCACAAGGCGGTTGTTGACGATGTCGAGCGTGGTGACATGGGCAGCCGATGCGATGGCCTTGTCGACGGCGTCCAGATCGCCGATCTCCCAGTCGTAAATCTGGTTGCCCGGCGCGTTGTCGTGGATCTGCGGTGCACCGGGCTTCAGAGCATCGACGGCGCTGGTGACCGCGGACAGCACCTCGTAGTCGACCTTGACCGCCTCGGCGGCGTCGCGTGCCTGCGCCTTGGTATCGGCGACGACGATCGCCACCGCGTCACCAACATAGCGCACCTTCGTGTCCGCCAACGGACGCCAGTCGCCCATATTCATCGGCGAACCGTCCTTGGAATGGATCATCCAGCCGCAGATCAGCGACCCGATGCCGTCGGTCTTCATCTCGGCGCCGGCGAGGACGCCGATGACGCCCGGCATCTTTTCGGCTTCCGACGTGTCGATGCCCTTGATGACGGCGTGGGCATGGGGCGAGCGCTCGAATGCTGCATGCTTCATGCCGGGGACGACCATGTCGTCCGTGTAGCGGCCCTTGCCGGTGATGAAACGCTTGTCTTCCTTGCGCGCCACGCGGGCGCCGATGCCTTCAATTCCCATCTGGGTCTCCTCCCATTTGATTTGCGCTCACGGCCCTGCCGCGCTTCGCGCTGGCCTTCGCGGGAGCGCGCCACGTGGCGCGACGGCCGGTCGGCCTTGCCTCACTGCGTTCGGTCCCTCCAGACCTATTCAGCCGCCACTTTCGCTGCGCCGCTCATCTCCTCCGCGGCGGCGAGGATCGCCTTGACGATGTTGTGGTAGCCGGTGCAGCGGCAGATGTTGCCGTCAAGCTCGGCCCGCACGGTCTTCTCGTCCAGCTTGCCGCCGTAACGGTTGATCATGTCGGTCGCCGCCATGATCATGCCCGGTGTGCAGAAGCCGCATTGCAGGCCATGATGCTCCCTGAAGGCGGCCTGCACGGGATGAAGCTCTCCACCTGCGGCGAGACCCTCGATCGTGGTGACTTCCGACCCGGAGGCCTGAGCGGCCAGCATGGTGCAGGACTTCACCGCCTTGCCGTCGACATGCACGACACAGGCGCCGCACTGCGACGTATCGCAACCGACATGGGTGCCGGTGAGGTTGAGGTTCTCACGCAAGAAATTCACGAGCAGCGTACGATCTTCCACCTCGGCGGAGACGGCGCGGCCGTTTACGGTCATTTCGACTTTCGACATCAAAATCCTCCCACTGATTTCGACTGGTGCGCCGAGGATGCGACGCACGATATTGTTATGCCCCGCGAACTTGGGGCGGAATATGAAAATTGTCCATACGATACAAATAATAAGCTTGCCGGGAAGGCCTTGACGGCAATCGGGCCTTGAATTCCGCGCCCGATGCCGATAAAGCGCCTGTCAGCGTTTTTCCGCCAAGGTTTGCGCTCCCTACCGCATTCGCTCAGTTTGCAGAGCACGTCATTCGCAAGGCTGAGGCCGGAGCGGCAGGAAGTGATAGATTACAGGCGATAACGTCAGTTCGAAGTTACAGAAATCCGTTTCGAAATTTCGAATGCCCCAATAGCTCAGTTGGTAGAGCAACGCATTCGTAATGCGTAGGTCGCTGGTTCGAGTCCGGCTTGGGGCACCACTCCTCCTCCACCAAGACTCAGGATCGCCGAAAAGCAAGCACCTCCCGCGGTGCAAGCATCGATTCGCCAAACAGCACCGATTCGGTGTCCACAAGGCTTCCGACATCGACGGTTTCCGGGCCGTAATTGAAGACATAGCGCGTGTCGCCATTGTCGCGGATGCGTATGTCGCGGTGCAATTCGCGTGCATCCAGCCCGGCCTCGCGCAGCAACTCGCCGATTAGCGCTTTCGCCGTGTCGGCATCCGGCCGGCCGCCGAGGTAATGGACCCGTCCGTCGGCGACATGGGCGGCGTGGCCGTCCGCACTGACGCAGCGCGTTTCGACATCTGCCCCGGTCACGAGAAATTCTCGCCAACCATCGAACCGGCCGCCCCCCTGAAGAGGCACGTCGACGAAGGGCGGCAGGCTCTCGACGCGGCGGATTTTCACATCGATGAGCTTCCGGAAAGGCCCCGGCGGCAATCCGTCGGCAATCGCGAAATGCTCCGATTTCGATCCGGTTCGCGGCCCGAGAAGGATCGTTGCGTCCGTTGCCTCAAGCGCATCGGCAAGATCGTCCGATCCGGCGAACAGGCCGGGCAGCAGGACGAGCTTGCGCCCTGAAACGGCTTGCGCTTGCGGCGGGACGACATCAACCGACATGCCCCATTGGCGTAGCGCGCGGTAAAACCGCATAACGAGGTCGAGATAGTCGAAGTCGCGCCCCTGCGGCTGGATCCGCCATGCCCAGGCGCTTTCATAGTCGAAGACCAGGGCGATGTCGGCACGTTCGGGCTGCGCCACGGCGCCGATGCGATCGAGTTCGCGCGATACGCGGCTGCAGGCTTCGTAGGCCTCGTTGGGCTCGGCATTCGGCAGCAACAGCGCCTCATGCATCTGTTCCTGAGCGAAGGAAGGCTGGCGCCAGCGGAAATAACTGACGACCTCGGCGCCGGCGGCGAAGGCCTCCCAGGCCCATAGCCGGACCGCGCCGGGGAACGGCGCGGGGTTCCACGGCGCCCAGTTCACCGGGCCGGGCTGCTGCTCCATCACCCACCATCTGCCCTCCGCCTCGCCATTGCGGACCTGTCCGCAGGCCCGATAGAGATCGTGGTGAAAGGCCTGGTTGTCCGGATCGCCGACACCGAGATAGCGGCGCTTGTTTTCCTCGTCATCCGTGTCGCGGTCCAGAAAGCCGATCGGATAGGAGTCCCAAGTCGCGATATCGAGGTCGCGGCTGACCGCGTAATGGTCGAAGGCGACGAAGCGCCCCATGAAATTATGCGCGATCGGCACGTCCGGCGAATGGGTGCGGATGATCTCCGTCTGAAGCCGGTTGAAGGCGACGACCTGATCCGAGGAATAGCGCTGGAAATCCATGACATGCGCCGGATTGGCTTCGGTGACGGTCAGGTTCGGCAGTTCGATCTCGTCGAAGGAGCGATATTCCATCGACCAGAAGACGTTGCCCCATGCGCGGTTCAGCGCATCGGGTGATTGGTATTTCTGCGCCAGCCAGTCGCGAAAGCCTTCCAACGCGGCCCTGGAATAGCTCTCGACGGTGTCATGGCAGCCATATTCATTGTCGGTCTGCCAGGCGACGAGCGATGGGTGCCGGCCGTAGCGTTTGGCGAGATCGGTGACGATGCGAGCGCATTCGCGGCGATAGCCCTGATGGCTGAAGCAATAATGACGGCGAGATCCGAAACCGCGCGTCTTGCCATCCGCCCCGACTGCCAGCATGTCGGGCATGGCATCGACCAGCCATTTGGGCGGCGTCGCGGTCGGCGTGCCGAGCACTACGCCGAGATCATGCGCGGCGAGCGTCTCGAAAGCCCGGTCAAGCCAGCCGAATTCATAGTGTCCCGGTTCCGGTTCGATGCGGCTCCATGCGAACTCGCCGACGCGCACATGGGTGATACCGGCTTCGACCATCATGCGGGCATCTACCGCCCAGCGCTCCTCAGGCCAGTGCTCGGGATAATAACAGACGCCAAGCGTCTGCTTGCGCAGCGTCTGCATGGCTCAGGCCTCCAGCGTGCCCGTAAAAACGGCATCCCAGGCGGCGACAGCCTTGCGGGCGCGCTCGGAAATCCGGGCGACGTCCATTCCGGGCCGGAAAATCGACGAGCCGAGGCCGAAGAGGCGAATGCCGCTTGCCGCATAGGTTTCGAAATCCAGCTCGGAGACGCCGCCGACCGCACCGATCACCGTATCGGCGGGCAGCACGGCGGAAATGGCCTTGATGCCGGAAGCGCCGAGTACGCTCGCCGGAAAGAATTTCAGCGCAGTGGCGCCGGCCGCGACGGCCGTGAGCGCCTCCGTCGGCGAGAAGACACCGGGCATGGTGACCATTCCCAGTTCACCGGCCCGCGCCAGAACGGACGTATCGACATTGGGCGCCACCATGAGGCGGCCGCCGGCGTCGTTCAGCCGATCGACATCGGAGGGCGAAAGCACCGTCCCTGCCCCGACCAGTATTTCGCCGCCGAACTCCTTCGCGATCATCTCGATGGAGCGGAAGGGCTCCGGCGAATTCAGCGGCACCTCAATCGCCTCGAAGCCGGCATCGACCAGCGCGTTGGCGACCGCGAGCGCTTCCCGCGGCTCGAGACCGCGCAGGATGGCGACGAGTTGCCGATTTAATGAGGGCCAGGATGCGTGTGAGGTCATATCGTGTGTCCTTGGGTCAAGCTTCAGCCACCGGTTCCGGTTTTCGGCGGAGCGGAAACGGCGCCCGCAAGGCCGGCGATTACCGCCGTGTCACTGTCATGGAGGGTGCAGGAAATTCCGGCAATCGCCAGCGCTTCATCATAGAGTGCGCCGAGCCTTGGATCGCCGATCAGATCGACGCGATCCGGAAGCGCAAAGCGCGCCTTCGCCCCCGCGATCTCCTGGCCGATGAGATAACCCGACATTCGCGCGGCAGCAGCGGCCGGATCGAGGTCCTGCAAGAGACTTGCCGGGCGGATCGAAAAAAGCCGCGCCAGGATGTCTGCCGGAGAGTGCAGGCTTGCGCTAACCGCTTCGCGAAATTCAGCGGATGCCGGATGGACATTTCCGCCAGACAAAGAATGCCGCAAAACGGAATGGCGCGACAGGACGGCGAAGGCGTCCCCCGTTAGGAAGCTGACGAAATCGATGACGCTGTCGCCCTGCATCCGCACCCATTTGGAATGGGTGCCGGGCATACAAATGAATCGTTCGCCGGCGGCGGGCGCGAGCCGACTCAGGCCGAGCAATTGCGTTTCTTCGCTCCGCATCACGTCAGGCGACTGCCGGTCCGGCTTGGAAAGGCCGGGCATGATACGGATATCGCGGGCGACGCCGGGTATGCACACGGCTGCGGCGGCGACATCCGAAAGCGAGACAGGCACCGGCAGATAGCTGGCTTCCACCCATCCCTGCCGCGAGCCAACCATCCCGCACATCACGACAGGGATACTCTCCGGCACCTCCAATGCAGCCAGATGGGCTTCAAGCACCGAATGGAATTGATCGCGCGCGGTCGCGCCCATGCCCTCGTCGCTGCGATGCTCCGCCAACACCGCGCCATCCGCATCGAGCAGCCAGACGCGCAGATGCGATGTTCCCCAATCGACGGCGACCAGCGATGGCGCGGCGGAATTCGTCACATCATGCCCCCGTCCGCGATCAGCACCTGCGCGGTCACCATGCGCGCCGCGTTCGACGCAAGGAAGAGGCAGGGACCAACCATGTCTTCGGGCTGGATCGGCTCCTTCAGGCATTGGCGGGCTATCATGTCGGCGAGCCCCTGCTCGGTGACCCAAAGCGCCTTCTGGCGTTCGGTCATGACCCAGCCGGGCGCGATCGCGTTGACGCGGATATTGTCCTGGCCCAGCTTGCCAGCCATGCCCTTGGTCAGGCCGACAATGCCCGCCTTTGCGGTGGTGTATGCCGGCATGTCGCCGATATTGAGCATGTAGGAGGTGGAGGTGAAATTGACGATCGCACCGCCGCCCGCCTGCGCCATGCCCGGCGCGACGGCCTGGATGGTGAAGAACTGAGGCCGCAGATTGATGGCAAGATTGTTCTCCCAATAGGCCTCGTCGACCATGCCGATCTCGTGCCGGTCATCCAGCGCCGCGTTGTTGACGAGGACGGTCACCGGGCCATGGGCCGCGGCCGCCGCGTCGACTGCCTTTCGCAGGGCCTCGATATCGCGCAGATCGGCATGCAGGAACAAGGGCCGATGGGCCGCATCCGGCGCGAGCCTTTCGACCAGCGCCTCGCTTTCCTCTCTTGCTATATCGATGAAGGCGACATTGGCGCCCTGGGCGGCAAAGCCTTCGGTCAGGGCCGCCCCTATTCCGGACCCGCCACCGGTGACGAGGACGGAGGCATCCTTCAGATCAGGATAAACCGGATGGGTCAGCATGCTCATTTTCCCTCTTTTTTAAGCCGGCGTCCCTCGAAGACCATCATGGTGGCGGGAAACGCGTTCGGCGTGCGCAGGGCGCCGGTCATCAGCGCCGCGCCCGATAATCGTACAGTTTCTCCCTCGAGCAAGGCATTAGCCGGATAACGGTTCAATTTCGGCGTGACGTCTTCCGGATTGACCAAGCGGATCTCGTAGAGCGCCGACGCATCGAGACCGGCAAGCGCGAAGGAACGAGCCGCGATCGGGGCCGAGGCTCCTGACTGGCCGCGAAACAGCACGAAGCGGGAAGCATCCGCGCTGACAAGGCATTCCGCGACAACCTCGGGATCGTTGCTCTCCAGGCGGTACAGATCAGCGGAAAACAGGAAATCGCGGTTATCACCGTACCAGCGCGTCGCCTTCTTCAGCGTGGCCGCCTCGTCGCCGGTCAGTTCGCGCGGGTCCATTTCGAAACCCATATGGCGCTGCGCGGCGACCCAGGCGCGAAATCCCATCGGCAGGACACGGCCGGAGGTATGGCAATGGCGCGGGCCGACATGCGAGCCCTGAAACTCCGGCGGCAACCAGCGCGACGCTTCGTGCTGCATGCGCAAACGCTCCAGCGCATCGTTGGAATCCGACAGCCAAACACGGGTCGTGTGGGCGAGGATGCCGTAATCGATGCGTCCACCGCCGGATGCGCAGCTCTCGATCTCGACATCGGGGAACGCCTCGTTCAGCCGCGCCAACATGGCGTAAAGCGCCTGTGTCTGGGCCGCGCTGCCGCCAGTGAGGATGCGGTTGTGATCCCATTTGACGTAGTCGACGGGATGGCGCGACAGGATCGTCGACACGGCTTCGAACAAATAGTCGCAGACCTTCGGCTTCGAGAGGTCCAGCACATGCTGATTACGACCCGATGGCTGGCCGGCGGGGCCGAGAACCCAGTCGGGGTGCATGCGGTAGAGGTTGCTGTCGTGATTGACCATTTCCGGCTCGAACCAGATGCCGAAGCGCATGCCGAGCGCCAGCACGTGATCGACCAGCGGTGTCAGCCCTTCCGGATATTTCGTCTCGTCGACCGTCCAGTCGCCGAGCGATGTCGTGTCGTCATTGCGGCCCTTGAACCAGCCGTCATCGAGGACGAATCGTTCGGCGCCAAGGTCCGCCGCCTTTGTCGCGATATCCTTCAGCTCCTCGACCGAGTGCCGGAAATAGACGGCCTCCCAGCAGTTATAATGTACCGGACGCGCCGGGGATTTCGGCTTGCGCTTCGCGTGGAAGCCGCGCGGCACCGTGTGAAACGCCCGCGAAAGGCCATTCATGCCTGCATCGGACCAGGCCATGATCATTTCGGGCTGCGAGACGGAAGCGTCTTGCAGTGTCTCGTCGAGCATCGAGAATTGCAGCTGCCGCCTGCCGTCCGGTATCTCCTCGGCGATCATCCGGTGTCCGCCGGACCAGGCGAGTGTCGCGCCGATGCATTCGCCGGTGTTTTCGCCGCAGCTTTCGCCGAGGAACGTCACGCCGGGGAAATGTGCGTGGCCGGTGCGACCCTCGCGGCTTTCGCGGACATGCTGGCCCACCCGGAACCGTGTTTCCTGCCGCTGGAATTCCCCGGTCCAGCGGCCGCCATGATCGAGAATGCGCGGCATGGAAGCGGGGACCGGCACCGCGCCCGCCGCGAGCGAGCGTATCCTGTGTCCGTTCCCCGGGGTGGCAGAGATCCGCAGATGCAAAAGCCCGGCATCGTCGAGACGCGCCTCCGCAGTCAGGCCAAGACTGGATTCGTCCGCCATGCTCCACAGGATACGGTCCGGCGAAATTTCGGCGCCGGCCAATTGAAGATCGGGTTCGACCGTCGCGCCCTCACCGTCGACGATCACCACGCCGGGATGGCCCTGCCAGCCTGTGATCGCCGTCGGCACCAGCGTCAGCGGCACCAGCGGATCGAGCTGACCGGCGGATATGTTGGGCAGGGTGAGGAGCGCGAGCGCGAGCAGATCCTCATCCCCGGGCAGTTTCCGGCCGAAATGGACCAGCGCCGTCACGCCGCCGTCGAAACTCGCGAAGACCGCGGTCCGGGCCGCAGTGTCGAGGCGCCAGCACTCGACAGCCGGTTTGGTGGATTTCGCCATCACAATTATCCCTTCGTGGCCCCGAGCGTGAGGCCCGCGATGAAATGGCGCTGCATCAGGAAGAACATGAAGACCGGCGGCAGGGCCGCGACGATGGATCCCGCGGACACCAGATGCCAGGAGGCGATCCACTGACCGTTGAGCGAATAGAGGCCGGCCGTCACCGGCTGAGTGGTGGCGGAGGTGGTCAGCACCGTCGCCCAGAAATAGTCGTTCCAGATGAAGGTGAAGACCAACACCGAAAGGGCCGCGATAGCGGGGCGCATCAACGGCAGAACGATGAACCAGAATATCTTCCACTCCGCGACGCCCTCGACGCGCGCGGCCTCAATGAGTTCACGCGGCAAGGCGCGGATGAAGTTGCGCATGAACAACGTGCAGAAACCGGACTGGAACGCGACATGGAACAGCACAAGGCCGGTCGTCGTGTTGTAGAGCCCCATATTCACGGTCATGTCGCGCACGGGCACCATCAGGATCTGGAAGGGCACGAAATTGCCGGCCACGAACATGAAGAAGATCGGGATATTGGAGCGGAACCGGTAAATGCCGAGCGCGAAGCCCGTCATCGTGGAGATCGCGACGGCGCCGATCACCGTCGGGATCGTGACCTTGAACGAGTTGAATATGTACTGGCCGATCGGCGAATTCTGGAACACCTCCGCATAGTTCGAAAAGGCGATAGCCGAGGGCCAGCCGAAATAATTCCCGGCGGCGAGATCGCCGGAGGGGCGCACCGAGGTCATCGCGACCCCCAGGAGCGGTAGCAGCCAAAGGATCAGCGCGAGCGGCAGCGCGACCTGGTAGGCGATGCGGGCGGGCGGCGAAGACTGTTCGATCGGGCGGGGGAACATGTCAGTAGCCCCCCTGCTCGTCGTGCACCATCTTCCAGATGAAGCCGGAGATGAAAACCATCATGATCAGGAACAGGATTACGGCAATGGCAGCGCCATAGCCCATCCGGTAGCCATATTCGCTGAGCGCCTGCTCATACATGTAGAAGGACAGGACGCGCGACGAGCCGAACGGTCCGCCGTCGGTCATGATCGAGACAAGGTCGAAGGAGCGGAGCGCGCCGATCACCGTGACGACGACGGCGATGAATGTGGCCGGACGCAGCTGCGGCAGGATCACGAACCACAGCATGCGCAATCCCCTGGCGCCATCGAGGCGCGCCGCCTCGACCTGGTCCGGAGAAACGTTGTTGAGGCCGGTCAGATAGAGGATCATGCAATAGGCGATCTGCGGCCAGAGCCCGGCGGCGATGATGCCGTAGGTGACGAGATTCGGGTCGGCGAGCACGGCGACGCCGGTGCCGGTGAGCCACTCGATCAGCTTGTAGAACAGGCCGAAATTCGGCGCGTAGAACCAGGAGAACATCAAGCCGACAACGACCTGGCTGATGACGAAGGGAAAAAAGAAGAGCGACTTGTAGAGCCGGATTCCGAAGACGGTCTGGTTGAGGAAGATCGCGATCGCCAGACCGGCGGGTACGGCCAGCAGATAGAGCACCAGCCACAGGACGTTGTTCCAAAGCGACCTATAGAAGGCGTCGTCATCGAACAATTCGGCGTAGTTCGCCCAGCCGAGCCAGACTTTTTCGCCGAGGCCGTCCCAGTCGTAGAAGGACAACCAGAAGGACTGGAAGATCGGCCAGATCACATAGACCAGGAACATGAGCATGCCTGGCGCAAGAAAGAGCCACGGCGTGACGCGCTGCTGATTGCGTCGCCACCAGGAACGCCGGGTTGCCGGCGTCGGGTCCAGGGGTGGTGCGGCGGTTACCATCGTCTCGTTCCTCCCGCGATCTGCTTCGCTAATGCGCTTGCGGGCCGTGCATTGCCCGCACGCGCCGGATTGCGGGCCGGGAAACGCCCCGGCCCGCTCCGGGGCTTACTTGTAGATGCGCTGCCGCGCCTTCTCGAGCCGCGCGAGGATGTTGTCGAGCTGGTCAGGCTGCACCATGAATTGCTGGAAGCCCTCCATGCCCATCTTAGCCATCTCGGCCGGCGCGTCGCGGTCGAAGAACTGGGCGATGCCGCCCGGAGTCGTCGACAGCAGCTTGAAGCCGGCCTGCAGGAACGGATCGTCGCCGACCTTGGAGCCCGTGTTGATGGGAAGCTGCCCCAGCGCCTCGTTCAGCTTGGTCTGAACGTCGGCCGTCGCGATGAAGGCCAGGAACTTCTTCGCGTCATCGACATTCTTGGCGCCGGCGGGGATGTGGATCGTGTCTGTCGGCGCTTCCTCAGCGCGCGGTATGTCCGGATTGATCGTCGGGAACGGCATGAAACCGAGCGTGTCGTCGGTCATGCCGCCGTCCTTGAAGACCGCGACCGCGAAATTGCCCATCACATAGTTGGCCGCCTTGCCCTGAATGAGGAGCGAGGCCGCATCCTGCCAGTCGAGCGCCGCATGGTTCGCGGTGATGTAGCCGGGCTCGACGAGCTTCGCCCATTCGGCGAATGTCGCCTTGATGCGATCGTCGGTCCAGGCGACCTTGCCGGCGGTGAGATCCATGTGGAAGTCGTAGCCGTTGGTGCGCAGGTCGAGATAGTCGAAGATGCCGGCTCCGGGCCACAACGCCTTGGTGCCTGTGGTCACGCAATCTATGCCGGCGGCCTTGAACTTCTCGCAGTTGGCGATGAACTCGTCCCAGGTTTCCGGAACCTCGACACCGGCCTGCTCATAGGCCGTCTTGTTGTAGTAGATTCCCCACTGATAATAGGTGTAGGGCACGCCCCACTGCTTGCCGTCCATGGTCATGGACGCCGCAGCCGAAGCCAATGTCTCGTGAAGATTGTTCTCGTTCCAGACGTCGGACACATCCTGGAACTGGCCCGAGTTGACGAAGGGCGCCATGCGGTTGCCGGCATACCAGTTGGCAAGGTCCGGCGCGTCGGCGGTCAGGAAGTTCCTGATCGCGGTCTTGTATCCTTCGTGATCGAAATTCTGCAGCTGGACGTCGATGTCCGGATTGGCCGCCTCGAATTCCGCGATCGCGGCCTCGAAGGCCGCGAGCGGCGCCGGATCGAAGTCCGCGTAGTACGTCAGCGTACGCTGCTGGGCCATCGCGGTCGACGCCATCAAGGCCGACGCCGCGAGACTGAAGATTGCGGATTTTACTGTAACTTTCATCACTGGATTTCCTCCCGTTTCATGGCGGGCTTGCCGCCTTCGCCGATGTCGCGAGCATCACACCCTCCCGGAATGTCGCTCGCCGTCCGAACAGATGGCCCGGACGGTTAGTCAATATTCCACTATTTGGAACATAGTTTGACTATTCAGAACTATTCGCTTAGTGTATGGAAATGTCAAGGGCGCCGCGCACCGGTTTCCGGACGTGACACCCAGAGGAGGATCGATGAGCAAGGCGCGAGAAGACGGCGGCACGGGCACACTCGGCAAGGCGATCGCCGTGCTGGATGTCGTGGCCAACGCGAAGAAGCCGATGCGCTTCACCGACCTGCTCGCAGAGATCGATCAGCCGCGCGGCACGCTGCACCGCCAGATATCCAACCTGATCGACGAGGGACTGCTGCAGGTCAATCCGGACAACTCCTACGGGCTCGGCCTGCGCCTGCTGAAATTCGCATCCAACGCCTGGGCCAGAAACCAGTTCCGCGAGATTGCCGAACCGCATTTGCGGACACTGCACGAGAAAGTCGGCGAGACGATCCATCTTGGCGTCCTTCAGGGCACCGAGGTGATCTATCTCGACAAGGTCGAATCGCGCCAGTCGGTCCGCATGCACAGCCAGATCGGCAATGCGTCGCCGGCATTTTGCACCGGAATCGGCAAGGCCGCCTTCTCGCTGCTGCCGGACGAGGAATTGCACAAACGCGTCCAACGCATCGTCTTCAATCGCTACACAGCGAACACGCTTCCCGATACGGAGGCCTTCATGGCCGAAATCGCGAAGATTCGCGCATCCGGCAACGCGTTCGACCGTGAGGAACACGAGGACGGCATTCACTGCGTCGCCGCTCCGGTCGGTGCGGTTCACCGTGCATTCTATGCCGGGATATCGGTGACGGCGCCCGTTTACCGGGTGGGAAAGGACCAACTCAAGGGCTGGGCCGGCGCGGTGCGGGATACCGCGGCCGCAATCGAAGATGACATGAGACTGAAACTCGGCCCGCGCGGCTGAGGCACCAACAGGAGGGAGGCCTGACCATGGCGAATGTCGAACTGAAAAACATTAAGAAGTCATTCGGCAATGTCGACGTGATTCACGGCGTCGACCTGTCGATCCAATCCGGCGAATTCACCGTTTTCGTCGGACCGTCCGGCTGCGGAAAATCGACCTTGCTGCGTCTCGTCGCAGGTCTGGAATCGGCGACGAGCGGCCAGATCACGATCGGCGACGCCGATGTCACGCGCGTCGACCCGGCCGATCGCGGCGTCGCCATGGTGTTCCAGTCCTATGCGCTCTATCCGCACATGTCGGTCGAGGAAAATATGGGCTTCGGTCTGCGGATGACCGGGACGGACCGTGCGGTAATCCAGCAAAGGGTGACCAAGGCGGCGCAAATCCTCCACCTCGAACAGCTGCTCGCGCGCAAGCCGAAACAGTTGTCCGGCGGCCAGCGTCAGCGCGTCGCCATCGGTCGGGCCATCGTGCGCGAGCCGAGCGTCTTCCTGTTCGACGAACCGCTGTCCAACCTCGATGCGGAACTGCGGGTCCAGATGCGTCTCGAGATCGCCAAACTGCACAACGATCTCGGTGCGACGATGATCTATGTGACGCATGACCAGGTCGAGGCGATGACGCTCGCCGACAAGATCGTGGTGCTGAAGGCCGGGCGCATCGAGCAGGTCGGCGCGCCACTCGACCTCTATCGCGATCCCGACAATATTTTCGTCGCCGGCTTCATCGGGTCGCCGAAAATGAACTTTCTCGCTGCGACCGTGCGATCGGTCGCCGATGGCGCCACGACCGTCGAGCTGGAAGACCGGGGGACCGCGCCCTTCACCGTGCCGGGCAGCACAGGATTGTCGGAAGGATCGCCTGTCACGGTCGGTATCCGGCCAGAACATTTCAACGCGCGCGGAACAGCCCATATCGAAGCGAAGATCGACGTCATCGAGCATCTGGGCGGCGTTTCATACGGCTATTCGGGCGCCGGCGAGGACAATCCGCTGACGATCGCGCTCGGCGAGGAGGATGCCGCCGTGCCCGGCCAGGCCTACAAGGCCGGCTTCGACCCGTCCCAGGCATTCCTGTTCGATCCCAAGAGCGGTTTGCGCATCCGGTAACCGAACCGGCGGGCGGCCGATCGGTCACTTTCTGCCAGTAGCCGCCTGCCTCTCTGCGCCAAATCCAACAGGTTGCCAGAAAATTGGGCAGAATCGCAGTGCACAGTTCAAATGCTGCGCCTGCTAATACGCACAATGGATAATTGCGAGCGCTTCGAACAATCCGTTAGTTACGGGCTTCCGGCCGGGTTTTCCCGGAAATTCTTTATCCGGACACAAGTTCACTCTTTGGGAGGAGCCCTATGAGCAAGTTAATCGTCAACCGGCGTTCGTTGCTGAAAACCGGTGGTGCCGCTTCGGTGGCGCTCGCAACACCGTATTTCTTCACCCGCGGTGCGCTCGCGCAAAGCGACATGTATCTCAACGCACCGAAGGGTGACACCGTCACCCTCGGCTTCAACGTTCCGCAGACCGGCCCCTATGCCGACGAAGGCGCGGATGAACTCGATGCCTACAAGCTGGCCGTCGAGCACCTCAATGGCGAAGGCGACGGCGGCTGCCTGAATACCTTCTCCTCGAAGGTGCTGAAGGGTAACGGCATTCTCGGCAAGAAGGTCGCATATGTGACCGGCGACACGCAGACCAAGTCTGACGCCGCCCGCGCATCGGCCAAGTCGATGATCGAGAAGGACGGCGCCATCATGATCACCGGCGGTTCGTCTTCAGGCGTGGCCGTTGCGGTCCAGGGCCTCTGCCAGGAAGCCGGCGTCATCTTCATGGCCGCGCTGACCCACTCCAACGACACGACCGGCAAGGACAAGAAAGCCAACGGTTTCCGTCACTTCTTCAACGCCTACATGTCCGGCGCCGCGCTGGCACCGGTGCTGAAGAACGCCTACGGCTCCGACCGTCGCGCCTACCACCTGACAGCCGACTACACCTGGGGCTGGACTCAGCAGGAATCGATTCAGGCAGCGACCGAAGCCATCGGCTGGGAAACTGTCAACAACGTCCTGACCCCGCTCGCTTCCACGGACTTCTCGTCCTACATCGCACCGGTCCTGAACTCGGGCGCCGATGTGCTGGTCCTGAACCACTACGGCGGCAACATGGTCAACTCGCTGACTCAGGCCGTTCAGTTCGGCCTGCGCGACAAGCAGGTCAACGGCAAGCAGTTCGAGATCATCGTTCCGCTCTATTCGGAACTGATGGCCAAGGGCGCCGGCGAGAACATCAAGGGCGTTTACGGCTCGATGAACTGGAACTGGACCCTGCAGGACGAAGGCACCAAGGCATTCGTCAAGTCCTTCGGCGAGAAGTACGGCCGTCCGCCGTCCAACGCCGCCCAGACCGCTTACGCACAGACCCTGCTCTATGCGGATGCAGCCGAGCGCGCCGGCACTTTCAATCCGTGCGGCATCGTCGAAGCCCTCGAAGGCTACGATTTCGATGGCCTCGGCAACGGCCAGACGCATTACCGCGCCGCCGACCACCAGTGCTTCAAGGACGTGCTGGTTGTGAAGGGTGCAGACAACCCGACCAACCAGTACGATACGCTCGAGGTCGTCGAAGTGACCCCGCGCGCTCAGGTCGAATACGAGCCTGATCATCCGATGTTCGCCGGTGGCGACCTCGGCAAGTGCAATCCGGGCGCATAAAGCATCCATTGCCATGACCGCGCCGCCTTCGGGCGGCGCGGATTTTTACCTGAATTGAGGACTGGAGCCGTGCGTCCGTGACGCACGCGGCTCTGTTTATGCGGGCTTCAAGATGGACGCGATCATCATCCAAATCCTGAACGGGCTGGACAAAGGCAGCGCTTATGCGCTGATCGCCCTTGGCCTGACCCTGATCTTCGGCACGCTCGGCGTCGTGAATTTCGCGCATGGCGCGCTGTTCATGATCGGTGCGTTTTGCGCGGTTACGCTGCAACGCATCCTGACGCTCAGCACAGTCGCGATCGACGAGACACAGAAGGACTTTCTGGGCAATCCTCTGAAGGTGGAGACGCCCTATGTGGTCAACTGGTTCGGCGACAGCGCCGGCAACGCGATCATCGACTGGTCGGTGCCGCTCGCGATCATCCTCGCGATCCCGGTCATGCTTCTCATCGGCTATACGATGGAACGCGGCCTCATCAAGCATTTCTACAAGCGCCCGCATGCCGACCAGATCCTTGTGACCTTCGGCCTCGCCATCGTCATCCAGGAAATCGTCAAGCTGTTCTTCGGCGCAAACCCGATCCCGACACCTGCGCCGGATATGTTCGCCGGGTCTCTCGATTTCGGCGTGATGCTCGGTTTCGATCCCAACGCGATCATCTATCCCTACTGGCGTCTGATCTATTTCGCTTTCGCTGCGATCATTATCGGGGCCGTCTTCTCATTCCTGCAGTTCACGACCTTCGGGATGGTCGTGCGCGCAGGCATGGCGGACCGCGAGACCGTCGGCCTCCTCGGCATCGATATCGACAAGCGCTTCACCGTGATGTTCGGTATCGCAGCCGCCGTGGCGGGGCTCGCCGGCGTGATGTACACGCCGATCAATCCGCCGAACTATCACATGGGCATGGACTTCCTCGTGCTGTCCTTCGTCGTTGTCGTCGTCGGCGGAATGGGATCATTGCCCGGCGCCGTTCTCGCAGGCTTCCTGCTCGGTATCCTGGAGAGTTTCGCTTCGACGACCTGGGCGACCACCACCATTCCCGGCATCAACCAGATCGTCATCTACCTGGTTGCCATCATCGTGCTTCTGACCCGTCCGCGCGGGCTCATGGGCCGCAAAGGCGTGATGGAGGATTAAGATCATGCTCGGTCTCAACACCAGGGACGCTTCCCTCTTCGTCATCGTCGTCATTCTGGCGCTGGCGGCTCCCTTCCTGCTGAACCCGTTTCCGGCGGAAAGCTCGCTCGCGCAGTTCAATGCCGGCTATCCGGACCTGATGCAGCGCTTCGCGATCTACGGAATTTTCGCGATCGGCTTCAACATCCTGTTTGGCCTGACGGGCTACCTCTCTTTTGGCCATGCCGCCTTTCTGGGCGTCGGTTCCTATGCGGCGGTCTGGATGTTCAAACTTCTCAACTACAACATCCTCCCGGCCGTGGTGCTATCGGTGATCGTTGGCGGGCTCTTCGCCCTGCTCATCGGCTACATTTCATTGCGCCGTTCGGGGATCTATTTCTCGATCCTGACGCTTGCTTTCGCGCAGATGTCGTTCGCCCTGGCCTATTCGGTTCTCACGCCGATCACCAATGGCGAGACCGGCTTGCAGGTCTATACGGACGATCCGCAGTATCTGCAGTCGGCCGACGCCCCCAGCATTCCGCATCTTTTCGGAGTCACGATGCGCTCCACCCAGGATATCGACTTCGGGGCGTGGAGCTTCTCGTTCAACACCGGCTATTATGTCTGCGCGGTGATGATGATCGCCATGTTCTACCTGTCGATCCGCATCTTCCGGTCGCCCTTCGGCATGATGCTGCGTGCGATCAAGACCAACCAGACCCGTATGAACTATACCGGTCTCAATCCGCGGCCCTACACGCTGGCGGCCTTCGTGATCTCCGGCATGTATGCCGGTCTCGCGGGCGGCCTTCTCGCCGCCATGGACCCGCTAGCCGGCGCAGAGCGCATGCAGTGGACCGCCTCGGGCGAAGTCGTTCTCATGACGATCCTCGGCGGCGCCGGAACGTTGCTCGGCCCGGTTCTCGGTGCGGGCTTCATCAAATATTTCGAGAACATCTTCTCGAAGATCAACGAAAACGTGCTGCATCAGTGGTTCGCGTTCCTGCCTGACGGCCTCGAGGATTTCCTGGTGACCATCGTCTACCCCTTCGTCGGCAAGGGATGGCACTTGACGCTGGGCCTTTTATTCATGCTCGTCGTGATATTCCTGCCGGGCGGCCTCATGGAGGGCGGACAGCGTATCGGACGGATCTTCCGCAAACGCGAGAAGAAGCCCGAGGTCCGCGCGAAGGATCCGGAACATCACCCCAAACCGTCGCCGCATGTGGCCTGATTTCCGGAGAAACGCATCATGGGTATTCTAGAAGTCACAAACGTCAACAAGCGGTTCGGAGGCCTTCAGGCCCTCGGCAATGTCAATCTCGACATTCCCGCCGGCACCGTTCATGCGATCATCGGCCCCAACGGCGCCGGCAAGTCGACGCTGCTCAACTGCCTCGTGGGCAAGCTGATTCCGGACACCGGGACGGTGATGTTCGACGGTCAGTCGGTGCTTGGCCGCAAGCCTTACGAGATCAACCAGATGGGGATCAGCCGCGTCTTCCAGACGCCGGAAATCTTCGGCGATCTTTCGGTCATGGAAAACATGCTGATCCCTTGCTTTGCCAAGCGCGACGGCGTCTTCCGGATGCATTCGATCGAATCCATTGCAAATGAGCACGAGATCGTCGAGCGCGCCGAGCACATGCTCGAGGAAGTGAACATGGCCGACAAGAAGGACATGATCGCATCGTCCATGTCACGCGGCGACAAGCGCCGTCTCGAAATGGCGATGTGCCTGGTGCAGGAGCCGAAGCTACTGCTGCTCGACGAACCGACCGCCGGCATGGCGCGCGCGGACACCAACAACACGATCGGCCTGCTGAAGGAAATCCACGAAAAGCTGGACATCACGATGGTGATCATCGAGCACGACATGCATGTGGTGTTCTCGCTGGCCAAGCGGATTACCGTGCTCGCGCAGGGGACCCCGCTCGTCGAGGATCTGCCCGAGAACATCAAGGGCCATCCGAAAGTCAAAGAAGCCTATCTGGGAGAGGCCGCATGAGCCAGCTCGATCTCGACAAGGGCACCGAGAAGCCCGCACGCCCCGACTTCTCCAAATACGCCAACCACGCCGCGACCGCGCCGGCCTATTTCTCGGTCAACGACGTGCATGCCTATTATGGCGAGAGCTATATCGTGCAGGGCGTCTCCTTCATCGTGCATGAGGGCGAAATCCTGGCGCTTCTCGGCCGTAACGGCGCCGGCAAGACCTCGACGCTTCGCGCGCTTGCGAGGACCGGCTCGCCACAGGTTACCTATGGCGAGATCTGGCTCGATCACCAGCCGCTGCACAAGATGAGCTCCCACCAGGCGGCCCGCGCGGGGCTCGCATTGGTGCCGGAAGATCGCCGCATCATTCCGGGCTTGACCGTCGAGGAGAACTTGGAGCTGGCCCAGATCGCCAAGCCGGTCGGCTGGTCGCTCGAGCGTATCTACCAGCTCTTCCCGCGCCTCGGCGAGCGCCGCACCCAGGAAGGCGTCACGCTTTCGGGCGGCGAGCAGCAGATGCTGGCGATCGCACGCGCGCTGGCGCGCGACATCAAGGTGCTACTCCTCGACGAACCCTATGAAGGCCTCGCGCCGGTGATCGTCGACGAGATCGAGAAAACGCTGAACATCATCAAGCAGCAGGGCATCACCACCATCCTGGTCGAGCAGAACGCGGTGCGCGCGCTGCAGCTCGCAGACCGCGCCGTGATCCTCGATACCGGCGAAGTGGTTTTCGACGGCACGGCGCAGGAAGTGCTCGACAACGAGCAGTTGCGCCACGACTACCTGGCGATCTGATCGCTCTCCATGTGTCGATCAGGAGGCCCGCCCAGCGCGGGCCTTTTTCGTTTCGCGGCTCGAATTCGCCTCGCTCGGGATATTCGCGGCGCGCATGAAACGTCCGGGCGGCATGCCGGCGTGACGGCTAAAGGCCGTACTGAAGGTGCTCGCCGAACCATATCCGACCCGGCGGGCAACCTCGTCCAGAGCAAGGTCTCCGCCTCTGAGCATATCCTTCGCGATCGCCATGCGCCAGGTCAGCAGGTATTCCATTGGCCGGACACCTACGGTGCGTGCAAAGCGCTCGAAGAAGGCCGAGCGCGACAGGCCAGCCTCGCGCGCAAGGCCGCCAATTGTCCATGGACGTTCCGTGTCGCCATGCATCTTTCTCAAGGCTGTCGCGATGCGCGGGTCGGCAAGCCCGCGAAGAAGACCGGGTTGCGCGGCATCGCCCGGAACGGATCTGAGCGCCTCGATCAGGAGAATTTCGACGAGCCTTGCCAGAATCAGATCGCGGCCGCTGCGCTCGTTTCCGGCCTCTTCGCCAAGCATGCGGACCAGCTGTTCCAGGCGCGACACGCCGCGGACATGGATCATCCGCGGCAGGAGCGATACCAGCAGCGCCGCTTCGGGTGCTTCAAAGGCGAAATAGCCGCCGAACTGACGCATGTCCGGAGGCCCGTGGCGACGCCCGTAACGCACCTCCTCGGCAGCACCCATCATGCGTTTCGGATCGAGACGTAGCGGCGTCGCCGGTTCGAGGCCGGACATGGTGAAGGCCGGCGTTGCCGGCAGGAGGACGAAATCCCCCTCCTCCAGCACGATCGGCAACTCGCCGTCGACGGCAAGCCGACAGCTTCCCTCGGTCACAGCACAAAATCCCGGCTGGCCGAATTCCGTGTACCGGACCGCCCACGGGCCAGCGCCGCTGATCCCTTTCGAAAATACGGCACGGGGACGAAGGAGCTGGATCACCTGGAAGAGCGGATCGATCATTCCGGACTATCTCTAATTAATTCTGGATTATTGATCGCAGATAGTCCTGATCATGTCAGCTATCTCCGTTTCGTCAACATCGAAAACAGGAGATCGACATGAACACCGTCCTTATTACCGGGTGCTCTTCCGGATACGGGCTCGAGACAGCCCGCCATTTCCATGCGCAAGGCTGGCGCGTGATCGCGACGATGCGCAATCCGCGTGAAGGCATCCTCCCGACATCAGACTGTATCCGGCTTCTGCCGCTGGACGTCACACGCCCGGACAGTATCGCTACCGCCATCGCGAACGCCGGCCCGGTCGACGTTCTCGTCAACAATGCGGGGATCGGCGTCGTCGGCGCGTTCGAGGCGACACCGATGGATCATGTTCGCAAGGTGTTCGAGACCAACACATTCGGCACCATGGCCATGACCCAGGCCGTCATTCCGCAGATGCGGGCACGCGGTTCCGGCGTCATCGTCAACGTTACGTCGAGCGTCACGCTCGCCCCGCATCCGCTCGCTGCGGCCTATACCGCCTCGAAACAGGCGATCGAGGGGTTCACCGGCTCGCTCGCCCACGAACTCGGCCACTTCGGGATCAGGGCAAGGCTCGTCGAACCCGGTTATGCGCCAACGACAAGGTTTGCCGAAAACACCAACATTCCGGTCATGGATCTTATCCCTGCTACCTATGCCGCCTATGCCGGGCCGATCTTCAATGGCTTCGCCAATCCGCCCATGATCACCCGGGAAAGCGATGTAGCGGAAGCGGTCTGGCTGGCAGCCACCAGCATGGCGGACACGCTGCGCTATCCGGCCGGCGCCGACGCCATTGCGCTGGCGCAGGCCCGCTGACCGAGATCGTAGTCCTACCAAGTTGCGCAACGCGCTTCGCAGTGCTTTTCTCGGCACGATTGGGAGGAACTCTTATGGTTCATATCGTTGGCTGGGGACATACCCCTTTCGGCAAGCTCGGCGACATGTCGCTGGAAGACCTTATCCGCGAAGCCGGGCGCGAGGCGCTGGCCCATGCCGGCATCGCGGCGGAGGATGTCGACGGAATCTGGGTCGGCCATTTCAACGGCGGGATGGTGCCGGACGGTTTTCCGTCATCGCTGGCGCTGTCGATCGACCCGGCGTTGCGCTTCTGCCCGGCGACCCGGCTGGAAAACGCATGCGCGTCCGGATCGGCGGCCGTCTTCGCGGCGCGCAACGCCATCCTTGCCGGCGAGGCGCGCATCGCACTGGTGATCGGGGTCGAGAAGATGACGCATCTGCCGACGTCCGAGGTCGCGACCGCGCTCGGTCATGCTTCCTACCAGAAGGAAGAAGCCGGCATGTCGTTTCCGCAGGTCTTTGCGGAATTCGCCAAGGCCTATTTCGCGCGCTACGGCGATGCAACCGAGGCACTGGCGATGATCGCCTCCAAGAACCACACGAACGGGGCGAAAAACCCGCTCGCACAGCTGCGAAAGCCGCTCGACGTCGATTTCTGCATGACGGAGAGCGAGCGCAATCCGATAATCGCGCCGCCGCTCAAGAAGACCGACTGTTCGCTGGTCTCGGATGGCGCGGCAGCGATCGTGCTGGTCGCCGACGATCTCGTCGCGTCGATGCCGCGGGCCGTGAAGATGCGCGCCGCCGAGCAGGTCAACGACTTCCTCGCGATGTCGGCACGCGATGTGCTGGCCTTCGAGGGACCCCGCGAGGCCATGCGCCGTGCGCTACGTACGGCGGGGATCGGATTGCAGGATCTCGACGTCGCGGAGGTGCACGACTGCTTCACCATCGCGGAACTTCTCATTTACGAGGCGATGGGGCTGACGGAACCCGGCCAGGGCATCAAGGCCCTGAAGGACAGGACCGTCTATCCCGGCGGCGCACTGCCTGTGAACCTGTCGGGCGGGCTGAAGGCGAAAGGCCACCCGGTCGGCGCAACGGGCGTATCGATGCATGTGCTCGTTTCGCGCCAGGTCACCGGTGATGCGGGCGAGATGCAGGCGCCGGGAGCGCAGATGGGTCTCGTCTTCAACATGGGCGGATCGGGCGTCGCCAATTACTGCTCCATTCTCGAAGCGGTGAAAGCCTGACAGCAAAACATTCGGCGAGCCGTTTTGTCCCGCCAGAGCGAGCGGACCGGCGACCGCTGCGCCGGCCGAGCGCTTATCAGGTCAGGACAGATGTCCGGATGAGCGCCGGTGGTTACCGGGACGCATAGCCGAAGCTGAATCGAAGGCTGATCGGTCGGAAAAAATGGCGCGCCCGAAAGGATTCGAACCTCTGACCCCCAGATTCGTAGTCTGGTGCTCTATCCAGCTGAGCTACGGGCGCGCAGTGTGACGGGAGTGAGAGCCGTTTCGGCGTCCCATCGCATCGAAGCGGCTTCGTAGTCCGTTGCGGATCGGATTTCAAGCCGTTTCGAGCGGAAAAATGAGAGATCGGTCCAAGGCTGCCTTTTTGCCGGACCCGAGCCTCAGGACGACGCACCTGAAGCGTTGCGATCGCGGCTGCGGCGGACGCGTTCCTGCTCAAGCGACACGGGAGCATCCGGCAGCCGGATTTCGAAATGGGCGCCAATACCGCGATCCTCGCGCAGTTCAAGCGTGCCGCCATGGGCACGGACCAGTTCCTGCGCAATCGCCAGACCTAGGCCGGTACCGCCGGCCCGCGCCGACCCCCTGAAGGCGGAGAAGAGGTGCTCGCGCGCCTTGGCCGGCAGGCCGGGCCCTGTGTCCTCGACGCCGATCAGGGCCGTCGTGCCCATGCGAGCCGCGGTGATCGACAGGCGTTTGACCGTTGCGGGGTCGGTGTCGGCGCGCATCGCCTCGACGGAATTGCGGCAGAGGTTCATCAGGACGCGAAACAACTGCTCGCTGTCGGCGTCGAGTTCGAAGCCCTCCGGAATGCTGACAGAGAATTCGATGCCGGAGGCGGGATCGATGCCGAGCAGTTCCTCGACATCGCCGACAATGGGCGCGAGCTTGATCCTGCGGCGGCTCGGCGCGGCCTCCCCGGCCCGGCCGTAGGAGAGCACGTTCTCGGAATAGGAGACTGCGCGATCGAGGGTGCGCACCAGTTTCGGCGCAAAGCGTTGCACGGCCGGGTCGCTGACCGAAGACAGACGGTCGGACATCAGCTGCGCCGAGGCCAGGATGTTGCGCATGTCGTGGTTGATCTTGGAGACGGCGAGGCCGAGATCCGCCAGTCTCTTGCGGTTCTTCAGCGTCTCCTGCAACTGGCCCTGCATCGACGCCAGTTCGCGCTCGGCGATGCCGAGTTCGTCGTTGCGGCCGGAGGGCACGATGACCGCATCGGGGTCTTCCGGCGTCATACTGAAGGACAGCATGGACCGGGTCATCCGCCGGATCGGGCGGATGGCGATCCGGTTGATCGCCAGGAAGACGAGGCTCGCGGTGATCAGCGAGATGATCAGCGACAGGACCGCGACGTTGCGCGCATAGATCAGCATGGCGGCGCGCAGTGGCTGGTCGGGCAGGATCAGTTCGATCATGTTGTCGCTGTCGCCAATCGGCCCGTAGGCGCGGATATAGCGGTCGCCGCCGAACAACAGCGTGTCGAAGGTGTCCCGGATCGCGCTAAAGGCGCTGAATTCGGCGACATTCACCTCGGAGTGGATATCCGGCATCGTGTCGCTGAGGCGGATGAAGCGGGAGCGCTCGCCGAGCTTCAGGGCGATCGCCATCGCCCCGGTCGCCATCAGCACGTCATCCTGCACCTTGAGGGGCAATTCGAGGTCCGCATCGGATGCAATAAGGACGCTGGCGGCGGCGGCGGTGTTCACCTTGCCGGCAAGCCAGGTTATCCGGAAATTGGCGACCGAAGGGACGAAGATCAGCACTTCCGCGATCATCACGAACAGGATCGTCAGCAGCAGGATTTTCGCGGACAGCCGCCGGCCGGGGCGGAATTCGACCCGTTCGGGCGTTTGCGCGGAATCCGTCGTCGTCATGGTCGCCACAGTCTAGCCGAAGGACCTTAAGAAAGCGATCAGGCGGCGAACGCTCGGCTTGCGCGTCACCGGGACCGAGAAAGAGGTCGCCGCGCGCTTCGCCATTTCCGTCATGGTCGGATAGGGCGGGATAAAGGCCCGCAGATCCGATACATTCATGTTCTTGGCCACGGCCAGCGCGAAAATATTGATCATCTCGCCGGCGCCGGCGCCGACAATGTCCGCGCCGAGAATGCGGCCCTTGCGATCGGTGATCAGCTTGACCATCCCGTCGGTCTTGCGCTCGGCCTGCGCGCGATCGTTTTCCGCATAGGGCCAGCGCAGGACGCGAATGGTCCGGTGACGCTTGCGCGCATCCTTCTCATCCAGACCGACATGGGCAAGTTCGGGATCCGTGTAGGTCACCCAGGGAATAATGTCGCGCTTCTCCTTGCCGGGAACGCGAAACAGGATCGACTGGACGACGAGTGCCGCATGATAGCCGGCGACATGGGTGAATTGGAGACCGCCGGCGATGTCGCCGATGGCGTAGATTTTCCGGTTCGAGGACCGCAGGGCGCGATTGACCTTGATGCCGTTCCTGTCGTGCTTCACGCCGGCCTTGTCGAGATCGAGACGTTCCAGGTTGGGTTTGCGCCCGGTGGCGACGAGGATATGCGAGCCCGTCACCTCGGCTTCGCCATCGGCCGTCTCGTAGCGGACCACCAGCGCCGAGCCCTCGCCGCGCGATACGCTGGCGACCTTGGCTTCCTCGTGGATGGCTATCCCCTCGCTACGCAACCGGTCGAGCACAAGGGCGGTCAGTTCCGGATCGTCCTTGCCCAGCGCCTTCAGCCCCTCGATCACCGTGACGCCGGAGCCGAGGCGGCGATGCGCCTGCGCCATTTCCATGCCGATCGGTCCGCCGCCGATCACGATCAGGTGGTCCGGTCGCTTCTCGTTCTCGAAGATCGTCTCGTTGGTGAAGAACGGAACCTCGTCGAGGCCGGGAATCGGCGGCACGAAGGGCGACGACCCCGTCGCGATCACAAAACGGCGCGGCTTGATGATAAAATCGCCCGCCGCGAGCGTTTCGCGGTCGAGAAAGCGGCCGTAGTCCTCGATGACTCGCACGCCTAAAGCGGTGAACCGCTCGACGGAATCATTCGGTGCGATCGCTGCGATCACGGAGCGGACATGATCCATCACATCGGGAAAATCAACGTTCGGCTCCACCGCCTCGATGCCGAAGGCACCGGCATGGCGCATCGCGGCGGCCGTCTTGCCCGCGGCAAGCAGAGCCTTCGACGGCACGCAGCCATAGTTCAGGCAATCGCCGCCCATCTTGCCGCCTTCGACCAGAACGACCGGCACGCCGAAAGCGGCGGCAGCTGCGGCGACGGTCAGACCGCCCGATCCTCCGCCAATAACGCAGATGTCGGGTTTCAGCTCTTCGGGCATTGAGGTCTCCAGTCAGAGCGGCGCACAGGCGCCAGAGAGTATTTTATCCGCGCCCTGCGCGAAAATGCTTGATGACAGGCGGAATGGCCGCCACCGCCGCCAGCGCGAGGAAGGCCAGCGTGATTTCGGTCGTCACGAGATCGGACACGCCGACATCCTCGCCCGCCTCTTTCGCAGCCATAAGCACGCTATCGATACCCTGGCCAAGATAGGCATAGGCAAAGGTGCCCGGAAGGATGCCGAGGAAGGTAGCGGCCACATAGGTGCGCAGCGACACGTTGAACAAGGCCGGCGCTATGTTCATCACGAAAAAGGGGAAGATAGGGGCAAGACGCAAGACCAGAAGGTAGGAAAAGGCGTCCTCCTCGAAACCGTCGGCAAGCCGCTTGACCCGGCCGCCGACGCGTTCGCGCAGAAAATCTCCAAAGGCGCTGCGCGCAGCCAGGAAAATCACGGTCGCGCCTGCGGTCGCCGCGAAGGCGACCACGACGCCGCCGACCAGCCAACCGAAAAGAAACCCGGCGAAGATGGTAAGAATCGATGCGGCCGGAAAGGAGAAGGCAACCGCCAATGCATAGGTGACAGCGAAGCCGATGACCGACAGGAGATAGTTGGCCTGAACGAAGCCCATCAGCATCTCTCGGCGTTCGGCCAGGAAGGAGAGCGAGAAAAACCGCTGCCATCCCATCGCATAGGCAAAGGCCAACCCGGCGAGAATGACCACAATCGGGACGAAACGCTTCCAGGCGCCGGTGCGCCCGGCTGGCGATGCAGGTTCGGCCATATCTATCGTCTCGTGTGTCACGCTTTTTTCCTTTTACCCGGAAACGCGCCAACGAGGCACGTCCGAGACCCGCATTTGGCCCCCGAACCGGTAAAGAACAATTCACAAACCATTGATGCCGCCGAGCGTGATCGCCAGCGACTTTCCGCTCACGGGCATGTGAAGGCAACGGAACGCGACGAGACACTGCCTCGGGCATTGACTTGGCGCGCAGTTTGAACCATAAGCCCGCAACGCTCGGGCGCGTCTCCGGCGGCGTATTGATGTTGCGCTTCGCCATGTGAGATCAGCTTCCCAACACGACAATTCAGACTAGGGCCGCCTGTACGGCGGAAAGAACGATGAAACGCACCTACCAGCCTTCGAAACTGGTCCGCAAGCGCCGCCACGGCTTCCGTTCGCGCATGGCGACGGTCGGCGGACGCAAAGTGCTCGCCGCACGCCGCGCCCGCGGCCGCAAGCGCCTTTCGGCCTGATCCGGCTTAACGCCGCGACGATGCACGACCCGGCCCAGAATGCCGGCTCGGGCAATTGCCGTGCGTGCGAGCCCCATGGCGTTTTACGCAAACGCTCCGAATTTCTGGCAGTGCGCCGTGGAACGAAGGTCCGCGGCGCTTTTGTGCTTGTCGAGGCGATTGGCCGCAACGACAAGGCCGAACCGCGCCTCGGACTGACCGTTTCGAAGAAGAACGGCAACGCGGTCAAACGCAACCGGATCAAGCGGCGTCTGCGCGAAGCGGTGCGGCTGAGAGGCGCGGGTGACATGGCGACCGGAAATGACTATGTGATCGTTTCAACGCCCAGGGCGCTCAACGCGCCGTTCCAGGATCTTTGCTCGGATGTCTCGTCGGCATTCGCAAAGGCAAACGAGAAACTCCTTCGCCGCCCCGACGGCGCGCAAGACGACCGGAAACCGCACGATGGAAAATAACCGCAACCTGTTCATCACGATCATCCTCTCGGTGGTGATCCTGGGGGCATGGCAGATTTTCTACATCGGTCCGAAGATAGAGGCCGAAAAACAGGCGCAGCTGGAATTGCAGGCGCAGCAGGAAACGACGGCGACGACCTCGGAAAACCCGTCGCTCCCGCAGGTCTCCGCGGAAACCGGCGCCGCGGCGCCCAGCGAGGCGGCAGGCGGCGAAGCCCAGCCGGAAGCGGGTCGCGTCACCATCGACACCCCGACGCTGACCGGCTCGATCAATCTGCGCGGCGCGCGTTTCGACGATCTGAAGCTCAAGGACTACCGGGTCACGATCGCCAAGGATTCCGACATCGTCACGCTTCTCAAGCCCTCCAGCGACGCGGATGGCTATATCGGCGAGTTCGGCTATCTCGGCGTCGACGGCGCGCCGGCTTCCGATGCGGTCTGGCAGGCGCCCGAAGGGGCGACGCTGACCCCGTCCTCGCCGGTCGAACTGACCTACACGACGCCCAACGGCATCGTCTTCACGCGCACCATCTCGATCGACGACCATTACATGTTCCAGATCGACGATGCCGTGACGAACAATTCCGGCGGGGTCGTCGCGCTGCAGGAATATGGCCGTGTCACGCGCTACTCCAAGCCCGAAAAGCCGCCGATCTATGTCCTGCATGAAGGCCTGATCGGCGTGACCGGCGAAGACGGGCTCACCGAGATCAAGTACAACAAGATCGAGGACGACGGCACGGTCGAGGTGGGCAAGTCCACCGATGGCTGGCTCGGCATCACCGACAAATACTGGGCGACAGCGATGGTCCCGACCGGGGGCGAGAGCTTCCAGCCGCGCTATTCATACTTCTCCGAGGGCCGCGCGCGCTACCAGTCGGATTTCCTGAAGGATCCCGTCACGATCAATGCGGGCGAAACCGCGCAGTTCGACAATCTGTTCTTTGCCGGGGCGAAAATTTCGAGCCTGCTCGACACCTACAAGGAACAGTATGACATTCGCCTGTTCGAGAAGCTGATCGACTGGGGCTGGTTCTTCTTCATCACCCGGCCGATGTTCCATCTCATCGACTTCCTCTACAATTTCTTCGGCAATTTCGGCGTGGCGATCCTGGTCACGACCGTTATCGTCAAGGCCGTCTTCTTCCCCCTCGCGAACATGTCCTATGCCTCGATGGCCCGCATGAAGGTCATGCAACCAAAGATGCAGGAACTGAAGGAGAAGTACGGCGACGACCGCGAGAAGATGCAGAAGGCGATGATGGAGCTCTACAAGACGGAGAAGATCAATCCCGTCGCGGGCTGCTGGCCGATGCTCATCCAGATTCCGGTGTTCTTTGCCCTCTACAAGGTGATCTATATCACCATCGAGATGCGGCACGCGCCGTTCTTCGGCTGGATTCAGGACTTGTCCGCGCCGGATCCGACGCATGTCTTCAATCTGTTCGGCCTCCTGCCCTACGATCCCTCGGCGATCCCCGTCATCGGCACCTTCCTCGCCATCGGGGTGTGGCCGCTGCTCATGGGCATCACCATGTTCCTGCAGATGCGCATGAACCCGGCGCCGCCGGACCCGACACAGGCGATGATCTTCAACTGGATGCCGCTCGTCTTCATGTTCATGCTGGCCAGCTTCCCGGCGGGTCTGGTGATCTACTGGGCGTGGAACAACTTCCTGTCGATCATCCAGCAGGGCGTGATCATGAAGAAAAACGGCGCCAAGATCGAGCTATGGGACAATCTGCGAGGGTTGTTCGGCCGAAAGAAAAAGGCCGACGCGACCGAATAGCGCATCAATTCGGAAACTTCGAAAAGCGGGCCGCAAGGTCCGCTTTTTTGTTGTCCGGTTTTCAGTCGGGCCGCTGGTCGCCGCGTCTTGCTGAAACTCTTTTGCGACTTGCCTCGTCCTTTTGGTCGGAAGCTGACAACAGAGGAGGTTCTTCCAATGACAAGACAATTCGCAAGGGCACTGTTTCTTTCGACCGCGCTGGCGTTTGCCGGCGCCTCGGCAACCGCGTTCGCCCCCGTAACCGCGATAGCCCAGGAAGTTCCGATGGTCGGCGGCGCGCCGATGTATGCATCGAAAAACATCATCGAAAACGCGGTCAATTCCGCGGATCACACGACACTCGTCGCCGCCGTGAAGGCCGCAGGGCTTGTCGAAACGCTTTCCGGCGAAGGCCCGTTCACCGTCTTCGCTCCGACTAATGCGGCGTTCGAGAATCTGCCGGCCGGCACGGTCGAAACCCTGCTCAAGCCGGAGAACAAGGACCAGCTGACCAAGATCCTGACCGCCCATGTCGTGGCCGGTGATCTGTCGGCGGAGGAGCTGCGGCGTTTCGCCCGCAAGCATGGCGGCCGCTACAATTTCAACGCTGTCAGCGGTGATGCGCTGACCGCGGTCGTGAAGGGTCGCAGCATCTACATTTTCGACGAAGCCGGCGGCGCCGGGAAAGTCACGATATCCGACGTCAACCAGTCGAACGGCGTCATTCATGTCGTCGACGACGTCCTGCTGCCGAAGTAAGACGCGGCACGACCATACCAGCGCCGTGACCACCGGCTCCCCTCAGGGGAGCCGGTTTTTCGTTGCGCGCTTCCCGGCAATTACGTTTCCCGCTTTCATCGCGAACCGGAACACGGTAATTGCGCGGGATGACCCGCGAGCCCCCGATCCAGGACAATACCGAGCACCTGACCGCCTTTCCGCTGCAATGGGATTTCATCCGCGGCGTACCCTCGATGAAGTTCCTGCCGCCGGAGGGACCGCCCGAGGTGGCGTTCGCCGGACGTTCGAATGTCGGGAAATCATCGCTGATCAATGCAGTCGTCGCCAAGAAGGGCCTGGCACGCACCTCGAACACGCCGGGGCGCACGCAGGAACTCAATTTCTTCGTGCCGAGCGGCTTTGCGGGGTCGGCCGACGACCTGCCGCCGCTCGCCATCGTCGACATGCCGGGCTACGGCTTCGCCCAGGCGCCCAAGGCCACCGTCGACAACTGGACGAAGCTGGTCTTTTCCTATCTCAGGGGACGCGTGACACTGAAGCGTGTTTATCTGCTGATCGATGCGCGCCACGGCATCAAGAAGAACGACGAGGAGGTCATGGACCTGCTCGACAAGGCGGCGGTCTCCTACCAGGTGGTGCTGACGAAGATCGACAAGATCAAGGAGGCCGGGGTGCCGCGCATGCTCGCCGAGACGGCGGAACGCGTCAAAAAAAGACCGGCAGCATTTCCGGAAGTGCTGACCACCTCTTCGGAAAAGAATGCCGGTATCGAGGAATTGCGGGCGGCTATGCTTGTCGCCGCCCGATCCTAGCAATCGTCAGGCGGTCTCGCCCGGCTTGAATGACAGTGCCACGCCGTTGATGCAGTGACGCTTGCCGGTGGGCTGCGGGCCGTCATTGAAGACATGGCCCAGATGGCCGCCGCAGCGGCTGCAATGTTCTTCCTTGCGCGGATAGATCAGCTTGAAATCGGTTTTGTAGCCGACGGCATCCGGCAGCGGTTCATAGAAGCTCGGCCAGCCGGTGCCGCTGTCGAATTTGGCTTCGGACGAAAAGAGCGGCAGATCGCATGCGGCGCAGTGGAAAATGCCTTCGCGCTTCTCGTCATTGAGCGGACTGGTGAAGGCCCGCTCCGTCGCTTCCTTGCGCATGACGGCGAACTGCTCTTCCGTCAGGATCTTGCGCCATTCCTCTTCACTTTTCATGATCTCGAATTCACCTTCCGAATTGGCTGCCAGAGCATAGACCGATGTGCCGCCGAGAAAAGCCGTCGCGGCACCAAGGCCCATAAAAGTACGTCGTTTCATAGCGGAATCCTCCATGGTTCTCTCGTGATATATGCAGCAGAGGCTCGGTTCGCACCTCACGCTTCGGAACAATTTCGTGAAGACCCGGCGCCGGTCGAGAGGGTTGCCGGCGCCGGAGACACTTCCGGCGGAGTTACGAAGCCGGAAGGAGAACGTGGTCGATGACGTGGATGACGCCGTTCGACTGCTTGACGTCGGCGATGGTCACCTTGGCCTCGTTGCCCTGGCCGTCCTCGATGACGATGTTGTCGCCATCCATCTTGGCCGTGAAGGTGCAGCCGCCGACCGTCTTGACCGGGTGAGCGCCGCCATCGTCGGAGATCATGCCCATGATGGCGTCCGACATGGCGTCGGCAGCGACGACATGGCAGGTCAGGATCTTGGTCAGCTGATCCTTGTTCTCAGGCTTGAGCAGGGTTTCCACGGTGCCTTCCGGCAATGCGGCGAATGCCTCATTGGTCGGCGCGAAGACGGTGAACGGGCCCTCGCCCGACAGGGTGTCGACCAGACCGGCGGCCTTGACGGCGGCAACCAGCGTCGTGTGGTCCTTGGAGTTCACGGCATTTTCAACGATGTTCTTCGATTCATACATCGGCGCGCCGCCGACCATCGGGTTCTCGGCAAGAGCCGGTGCAGAAGCCGCGATTGTCAGGGCGGTCGAAACAGCGATCGTGCGAATAAGATTTCTCATGTCTAACTCCTCTTGGTTCTCACGCCGGTGTGGCGTGGATGACCAAGAAGACGAGACGGGGCGGAAAAGAGTTTCAGCCGAGGTCAGATTTTTTTCAGATGACCCGCGGCGACAATCGGCCCGGTAGGCTTGCCGTCGGGCGCGCCACCCGCCGGCTCGAGCGTCACGGCCAGCGTCAGGGCATCGCCCGGCATGCGGGCGATATCGGCGGGAAGGATCGTGTTGGTCGTTCCTTCCGGCGTCACCAGCCCGAGCGAGACCGGGTCGCGATCGGCAACGATCACCCACAATTCATGCGAGCGCCCCGATGGCGGCTCCGCGCCCGTGCGGGTGATGCGAATTTCTCCGTCAGCCGCCTTGACCGCCAGGAAGGTTGCGTCGGACTCGTCGGCGGACAGGGATGCGACCAGTTCCTCGCGCGGCACATCGCTCCCGATGTCCCTCATCACGAGTGTCCCGGCAAGGATCGCAACCATGGCGAAGGAGGCGACCGCCAGGCCGCGCCAAAAGACAAGGCTGGTCCACAGCCCCGCATTGGCTTTCTTGTGCACGGGATCAACCGCGAAGAGCCGATCCTCGATCTTGCCGAGTGTATCCGACGGGGGACGTTCCTCGCCGAAGGCTTCATTCATGCCCGAGAGACGCTCCTCCCAGGCCGCCACGAGCATGGCGAAGGCGCGGTCTTCCTGGATACGGCGCGCAATCTTCGTGCGTTCCGCGTCCGGCAGGACGCCAAGAACATACTCGGCCGCGACGATATCGTCGTCGCGCTCACCACCGTCATGTTCGTTTACGTCCGTCATGCCTCGAGGCACTCTCTAAGCTTGATCAGGCTGCGCCGCAGCCAGGTTCTCATCGTGTTGAGCGGAACCGAATGCCGGTCCGCCAGTTCCTGGTACGAATAGCCGTCCAGATAGGCGGCACGCACCGAATTCGCCTTTGCCTCGTCCAGCTGTTCGATGCAGCCGTCGAGTCGTGAGCGTTCCGAAGACGCAATCGCCTCGGATTCGGGCGATCGGCGCGGATCGGCGATATCGGCATGTTTGTCGATGTCGCTGTGACCTGAGCGGCGGGCGCGAAGGCGATCTATTGCATGATTGCGGGCAATGGCAACCAGCCAGCCCATCGGGCTCGTTCCACCTCCGGCGAACCGGTCTGCCCGATTCCAGATCTTCACATAAATGTCCTGCAACGCATCTTCGGCTTCCGTCCTGTCGTTCAATATACGAAGCGCGACCGCGAAAAGTTTCGACGAAGATTCTTTATATAGATGTCGGAAGGCCGCCCGGTCGCGCAGAGCCGTGCGTGCTATCAGGTCGGCGATGTCAGCAGTGTCGTCGATCACGCCCTCTCCCAATTTCAAAGGGCGCAATTGCCCTCCCGTATGCAAAGAGATAGACAAAACTGAGCGAATTCAAGTCACTGCCGGACCGTGGATTTCATGAGCGACGAAAACAATACGCAATCCCCCCAAACCGAAGCCCATATTCTCGCAAAGGCGCTGCCTTATATGCAGCGCTACGAAGACAAGACCGTGGTGGTCAAGTATGGCGGCAACGCCATGGGCGACGCCTCGCTCGGGCAGGCTTTCGCCCAGGACATCGCGCTCCTGAAGCAATCCGGCGTCAATCCGGTCGTCATCCATGGCGGCGGACCACAGATCGGCGCGATGCTGAAGAAGATGGGCATCGAATCGAAATTCGAGGGTGGATTGCGGGTTACGGACCGCGCCACGGTCGAGATCGTCGAGATGGTTCTTGCCGGCTCGATCAACAAGGAAATCGTCGCGATGATCAACGCGGCGGGCGAATGGGCAATCGGCCTGTGCGGCAAGGACGGCAACATGGTCTTCGCCGAAAAGGCCCGCAAGACGATGACCGATCCGGACAGCAATATCGAACGCATCCTCGATCTGGGCTTCGTCGGGGAACCCGTCGAAGTGGACCGCACCCTGCTCGATCTGCTCGCCAGATCGGAGATGATCCCCGTGATCGCGCCGGTTGCGCCGGGACGCGACGGCCACACCTATAATATCAATGCCGATACATTCGCTGGCGCAATCGCCGGGGCCCTGGCTGCATCACGCCTGCTGTTCCTGACCGACGTGCCCGGGGTCCTCGACAAGAATGGCGAGCTGATCAAGCAGCTGACGATTTCCGAGGCCAAGGCGCTGATCAAGGACGGCACGATCTCGGGCGGCATGATCCCGAAGGTCGAGACCTGCATCGAGGCGCTGCAACGTGGCGTCAAGGGCGTGGTGATCGTCAACGGCAAGGTTGCCCATGCCGTGCTTCTGGAGCTCTTCACCGAGCACGGCGCCGGCACGCTGATCGTCCACGACAAGAGCTGACGCGAAAAACTGCTTCAGGCCACTTGACCTGGAGTTCACTCCAGCCGGTAGAGTCCGATTCACCCGTTTAAGAGAGCGGGCGCAACCGGAGACGGCAGGATGAGAATCGGCGATGTTTCGGCAAAGACCGGGCTCAGCATCGACACGCTGCGTTATTACGAAAAGATCGGCTTGATCGATCCACCGCACCGATCGGGCGGAGCGCGTATCTATGACGACGCCATTATCGGCTGGATCGGCTTTCTCCAGGCACTGAAATCGACCGGCATGCCTCTATCGCAGATGGCCGACTACGCGCGGCTGCGCCGCGAAGGAACAGCGACAGCAGCACCCCGACGGCTGATGCTGGAACGTCAGCGCGAAACCGTGCGGGCGCGGATCGCCGAACTCGAAGACTGCCTGCATCTCCTCGACCATAAAATCCTCAATTACGAGCAAATCGAAGCCGGCCACGCAGCCGACGACCGGCGCAGAACAGGCACAGACCGATGACCGCACAAGCAACCGACGCGAGCGCACTCGAACGTGGACGCGACCTGATCGCGCATCTGAATCCGGACCTGGAACGCGTGCTGGCAGAGCGCTACGACCAGTATGTGCCGGGCTTTGCGGAAACACTGATCGAACAGGCCTATGGCCGCTATTACGCCCGCGAAGGGCTCGATCTGAAAACGCGCCAGATCGCCACCGTCGCCGCGCTGACGGCGCTTGGCGGCCAGACCGGCCCGCAACTCGGAATCAATATCGAGCACGCGCTCGCGGCCGGCGCCAGCGAACGCGAGATCCTGGAAGTCATCTACCAGATGGCCGTGTATGGCGGCATGCCCGCAGCGATCAACGGGTTGAATACCGCGATCGCCGTGTTCGAGGCGCGGGGGAAAACGGCCGGCGCTAGCGCTCGATGACCGGTTGCGGGGCGCCCTCGCCGCGAGGCGGGGCGGCGACCGGCTTCGGCAACAGACGCACCATGATCGCGATGAGCACGAAGCCGACAGTGTTGAAATAGAGCGCGCGCACCAGCCCTTCGCCATAGGCCGCATGCGCCGGCAGGCCGGATTGAATGCCAAGGGCGAGGGTCGAGAAGAACAGCTGTCCCATCAAGGCGACACCGAACGCGCCACCCACCTGCTGAAACGATTGCAGAGCGCCGGATCCCGATCCGGCATCGCGCGGCGGCACATTCGAGAGGACGGTCTGGAACATTGGAGCAATCGCGACGCCGAGCCCGAGGCCGCCGGCAAGCAGCGGCGCCGCGAAGACGAGCCGGTCGAGCGGCGGCTCGAGACCAGCGACGACGAAATGGAGCCAGACCATCGCGCCGGCGAGGAACAATGCGCCGGCGGTGATGCGGCGGCGCGGCCAGCGCATGCCAAGGCGGCCGGAGACAACCGAAGCGCAGAGAACACCGATCGAAAACGGCATGGTGGTCAGGCCCGACTGCAAGGGCGTCAGGCCGTTGCCATTCTGGAGATAGAGCGCGAGAACGAGGAAAAAGCCCGGGATCCCGGCGAATAGGATCGTCGTCATGGCAGTCCCGATCAGGAAGTTGCGGTTGGCCAGCAAGGCGAAGGGCAACAGTTGCGGCCCGCCGCGGCCCTGCTGACGGCGCTGCCAGAACACGAAGACGGCGGCGGCGGGAAGCGAAGCCGCCATCATGACGAATGCCCAGACCGGCCAGCCGAGTTCGCGTCCCTCGATCAGCGGGAAGATCAGCAGCATGACGGTGAGGCTCGCAAGCAGGATCCCGAGATAGTCATTCTTCATTTCCGCCGAGCCCGGCATGCGGGGAATGAAGCGAAGCGCCCCGGCCACTGCGATGGCGCCGACCGGAATGTTGACCAGAAAGATCGGGCGCCATTCCAGGCCCCAGATATCCAGATCGATCAGCAAGCCTCCGAGAACCGGGCCGGTTACCGAAGCGAGGCCTGCCGTCAGGCCGAACAGCGAAAACGCCATCGCCCGCTCGCGCGGGGGAAACAGAACCTGCGCGATGGCAAGCGTCTGCGGCACCATCATCGCGCCGCCGGCCCCTTGCAGGAGGCGGGCCGAAATGAGGAACGGCATGGACGTTGCGAGACCGCACAGCAGGGATCCGAGGGTGAAGACGCCGACACCCGCCATGAACATGCGGGGACGCCCGAGGATGTCGCCGAGACGCCCGAGCGGCAAAAGTCCGAGCGCGAAGACGAGGATATAGGCCGCGACTACCCATTCGATCTGGCTGCTCGTCGCATTGAACGCCTTCTGCAGGCTCGGCATCGCGACATTGACGATCGTCACGTCGATCAGGTTCATGAATTGCGCCATCAATAGGACGAACATCGCGATCCAGCGATCGGGGCGCAATTCTTCGGGCTGTGAAACCTGAGCGGTCATGGTCATTTGCTTTCGAACAATAATTTGGTGCGGACGAATGGGCGGCTGACCGCTTCATGCCGGCGATCTGGCTGAAAATCTCGTTGCGCATCAGTATGGACTGGTGATCGGGATAGCTAGTACCAGAAAATCGTCAGCCAAGACCCAGTCGTCTTGTTTCGGCAACGCCAGGCTGAGGCCTCATGGTGTTGGCGGGCACTTTTTCCGCGCCGGATCGCAGCGCCGCGGTGCCTGACTGCCTGGCATCATCACATCCACCGTGTTGCCGAGATGCTGTCCCAGCCGGTTGGCCTGACCGTCGAGACTTTCGCGTGTCGCCGGATCGACGACCGAGATTGGCACGGAAACCGCCAAGCCCGCGGCCGAACCGACCGAATTCGACACGCTCAACGCGGCTGCTCCCAGATGCTCGCCGAGGCCGATCTCCTGATCGGTGACGGTCTGCCCCTCGATCAGGCGCGTGCCGAGCAGCCTGACGACTTCGGGACTTTGCGCGAACTTGGTGTGGTTCAACCGGTCGCCGCCGCGTAGTGCGGTGAGATCGAGAACCATGATGCCCTGCTTCTCCAGGAGCCCATGATAGCGTGGATCGTTGATATCGATGGCGCCGAGCCGGTCGACATTGCCGGATATGCGGCGCGACAAGTTAAGGGCGCGGTCATCGTCGGAAATGAAGACTGTGAATTTCGGCCGATCCGGGCCCATATCGGCAAGCTGCTGACCGAATACGTCGACATCCAGATCCGGCGCGGCAAGAATGACATTTTCGATCTTTGCGGGAATGCCGCCCCGGCGGATCGCCATCTGGCGCAGGGATTCCAGCGTCAGCCAGGTTCCCATGGAATGGGCGAGCACAGTGATCTCGCCGACCTCCGGATGGTCCGCTGCCGTCGTCAGGACGTTTTCAAGCGCAGTTCGCGAGTAGTTCGTGCTTTCCTTGTCGTAACCATAGGCAAGCAGCTTTCCGCGCGACGGCCATGTGAACAGCACCGGCGTCGCATCCATCCGGCTGTCGTGGGCGATCTGGGCAAAGCGATAGACAGCGGATTCGTAGCGGTTGTTGAAGCCGTGCACGAAGATGAGAAGCCGTCGGTTTGGCTTCCGATGTTTCAAGAACCATGCTTCGGCTGCGTCGACGTCGGCAACCGGCGAGACCGTAAGGGTGGCAAAGTCCCTGCTCGGATCAGGTGGCAATTTCTTCGGCCACTGTACCTCACCGATCTCGCGGTTCTGGTCCGGCGGTATCGACACGACGATTTCATTGAGTTCAATGGTTCGGCCGCGTTCGCCGGAATAAAGGATGCCGGGATTGTCGGATGGCGCACGCGTCGTGGCGACGAGGATCGGGACCTTCGTGGTACCGGGGACATCGGCCTCGAGGGGAATGAGCACACCCTCCGGCAGCCCCGCACAAGCGCCGAGCCAGACGGTCAGGAGGAGGACGGTAAGAAGACGCCGGGTGAACGCGATACGCAACGTGCCGATTTCCTTTGGGAGCGCCTTCCAAGAAAACCACATCACCCCGCGTTAGGAAACCGTCAGCCAAGGACCAGCACGAGAATGCCCGTGACAATCAGTACGCAGCCGGCGATCTCCAGCCGGTTGATGTGCTCGCGGAAAACGAAGACGCTGGTCGAGAAGGCGAAGATCATCTCGATCTGTGCGAGCGCCTTGACGACCGCCGCCTGCTGCAGGGTCATGGCGGCGAACCAGCCGAATGACGCCGTTGCGCCAACCAGTCCGACAAGCATCGAAATCTTCCATGCGGCGCGTATCCGCACCAGCCCCTCGCGGTCCCGCCAGGCCATCCAGGCCAGCATGACCACTGTCTGGAGCGCGATTGCCCAGAGAAGCGTCGTCGCGGCCTGCACCGCGAAGTTGGGATAGCCGAGCGACAGCGACGCTGCGCGATAGGATACGGCGGAAACGCCGAACAATGTGCCCGACAGCAGGCCGATGCCTGCTGTACGGGTGAAGACCGACGTCACCAGCGCCGCCGGCGAAAAGGCGCTGCGCGCGACCGAAATCAGCATCACGCCGAAGACCGAAATGGCGATCGCGATCAGCGTCATCGGTCCGACCGTCTCGCCCAGAAAGATCAATCCGAACAATGCCGCCTGCGCCGGCTCTGTGCGCGAATAGGCGGTGCCTACCGTGAAGTTGCGGAAGGAAAAGATGTGAAGCAGGAGGAAGGTCGCCGCGATCTGTCCGAGCGCGCCCAGGCTGACCCATGCCAGGAAGACCGGTGACGGCGCGGGTATCGGCGCCCCGGAAAACGCCGTCATGCCGAAAAGATAGAGCGCGGCAAACGGCAAGCCGAAGCCGAAACGCACGAAGGTGGCGCCGGTGGTGCCCATATGGGTTTTCAGATGCCGCTGCAGCGAGGAACGAATGTTTTGCAGAAAGGCCGCGGCAATCGTGATGATGATCCAGAGTTCCATGCGATATCCCCTTTCGGGCTCGCTCGCCGCGACCGCGGACCGATTCCGGTCCGTCGCGCCAGGGCGTAGCAGTTGTACGGGATGTCAGTAAACCGGCCGCCGACAAGCGGCCCGTCGCACAGTCTCAGGAAAGCCGGCTCAGCCTTGTGCCGGAGAACGCGCCGAAGAAGCGTACCGGCAGGCGCTTGCGATCCTGCAGGATGAAGGCGTCGACTACCGGGTTCTCATCGGTCGCGATATTCATTCCTCAAATCTAGCAGAGGTTTCGCGACGCTGCCAATCCCGCTCCGCTGACGACGGAACAAAGTACTATGACTTCGCGCGCAATTCGTGCTTTAGCGAAGCCATGACCAAAAGCGCCATCGCCGCCGATTTCACCCATGTCAGGGAGTGGGTGTTCGACCTCGACAACACGCTCTATCCGCATCACTCGAACCTGTTCGCGCAGATCGACGTGAAGATGACGGCCTATGTCTCCGAACTGCTGCAATTGCCGCGCGACGAGGCCCGCAAGGTGCAGAAGGATTTCTACCAGCGTTACGGCACCACGCTTCAGGGCCTGATGGCGAACCACGATGTCGATCCGGACGACTTCCTCGAGAAGGTTCACGATATCGACTATTCGTGGATCGATCCGGATCCGCGGCTCGGCGATGCAATCAAGGCGCTGCCCGGCCGCAAGTTCATTTTCACCAATGGCGACCGTGGCCACGCCGAGCGCGCGGCGCGCCAACTCGGCGTGCTCGACCATTTCGACGATATCTTCGATGTCGTTGCCGCCGATCTCATCCCGAAGCCGGCGGCGGAGACCTATGACAAGTTTCGGGCGCTGCACCGCGTCGACTGCGAACGCGCCGCAATGTTCGAGGACCTCGCCCGCAACCTGACCGTTCCGAAGGCGCTCGGCATGACGACCGTGCTGATCGTACCGCGCAATTTCGAGCCGACCTTCTCGGAGATCTGGGAGCGGGACGGGGATGACGATCATATCGATCACGTTACCGACGACCTCGCGGGTTTCCTCAATGCCGTCGCCGGAAGCCCTGCTTGACGAGACGTTTCACCTCGCTCGAGGCGCGGATCGATCATGCGGCGCACCGCGTGCTCGACCGGTTGCCGGCCTCCGGGATCTCGGGTTCCCTGATCGAATTCATCGTCTTTGGCCTGAAACAGGCCTGGGCCTGCCTGTTCGGCGGCATCATGCTGTTTCTGATCATGGCGACCAGGGTTGCCTGGCCCGATGATGCCTGGCTTGCCAGGTACGATTTCGTCTTCCTCTGTGCGCTGGCGGTGCAGATCGCGATGCTCGCCTTCAAACTTGAAACGGTTGGCGAAGCCAAAGCGATCTTTCTGTTTCACCTCGTCGGAACCGGCATGGAGTTGTTCAAGACAGCCGCCGGCTCTTGGGTCTATCCCGAAGAAGCCTTCTTCAGGATCGGCGGCGTGCCCCTCTTCTCGGGCTTCATGTATGCTTCCGTGGGCTCCTATCTTGCCCGCGTCAGCCGCATATTCGACTTTCGCTTCTCGGGGTATCCGCCCTTCTGGACGACCATCGTCATCGCCGTGGCGATCTACATCAATTTCTTCAGCCACCACTACATCATCGACCTGCGCTACGGAATCTTCGCGGTCACCGCAGTCCTGTTTGCGCGCACATGGGTTCACTATCGCGTCTTCCGCTTCCGCCACAGGATGCCGCTCCTGCTCGGCTGGTTCCTCGTGACCCTGTTCATCTGGTTCGCCGAGAACATCGCCACATGGTCCCACGCCTGGCTCTACCCCGCACAGCAGGGTGGCTGGACGCCGGTATCCGTCGCCAAGATCGGGTCGTGGTATCTGCTGATGATCATCTCCTTCGTCCTTGTGACCGTCGTCCACCGGCCGAAATCGATGGGCGCCGAGAACCCGGACTGATTTGACTCCACCCCCGTTTGGCCGCACGCTTCCTGCCTGTCGACATGGCTCTGGGGAGGGTTGGACATGAAGTCACTGATCGGGAAGGCCGCGATCGCGACCGTCGCGCTGGTTTGCACAGCGATACTCGCCAAGGATGCTCATGCCGCCTGCGCGGCGGCGGAAGGCAGCGGAACCGGCTACAACGCCACCCATGCGAGCCAGCTTGCGCAGTTCGACGCCATGCGCAAGATGCCCGGCGCGGCTGTCCGGCAGGCACAATATTCCCAGCCCGCCTGCTATTATCTCGACAACCGGAACGCGGCGGTCGACCTCGTGCGCTGCACGGTGACGGCATCGTGGTGCACGACACCGCCGCTGCCTCAGCAGCCGGGGACGAATGTCGGCTTGCCGCAGCCGACACTTCCGCCAAACAGCGGCGGGCGGGCCTGCAGCCAGTTGCAGGCAAGTGCGACGGCTCCGTCGCTGTCGCAGGCGCGCACGACCGTCTACCGCTCGATGCGGCGGGCCTTGTCGTCCCGGGGCACGCCCGCAGGCGCGCCCGGCGTGGTCGTGCATGAGCCGGCATGCCTCTACCAGGAAAACCGGAATGCCCGGGTCGACCTCGTCACCTGCAAGATGACGGCTGTCGCCTGCCGCTGATGGGCTAAAAGACGGAAAGCTTACGGATTTGTAATTTGATTACAGATGTTTAACTAACGCATTCCATTTATTATATGTATTGAGAGACATCACTCAATGAAGGGGAAATCCAATGTCTCTCACCCGCATGGCCGTACTGGCCGCAATGACCGCAACCCTGATGTCCACCGCCGCCCACGCGGAAAATTTCAGTGAGCATTTCATGGCCAACTGGGATCTCGACTCCAACGGCACCGTGACACTGGAAGAAGTGCGCGAACGCCGCGACAGCGTCTTTGCAGCCTTCGACGCCAATGAGGATGGCTACATCGATGCGGACGAGCGTGGCTCGATGTCGGAAATGCGCGACGCCGAACATGCCTCCATGGCCGAACAGGGCATCGAACGGCCGCGTGGCATGGGTCATGGTCAGGGTAATGGAATGGGACCCGGCAAGGTTCACAGAATGCAAGGTCATGGCATGGGCCAAGGAATGCAAGGCCGCGGCATGGGCGGACAGCGAAATGCCGGGCAATTCCGGATGAACGCGGAGGCAGGCATGCATGACGGGCGGATGATCGACGCCGATGGTGACGGCAAGCTCAGCCATGACGAATTCGTCGGGATGTCGGAGCGCTGGCTTGCCCGGCTCGACGCCAATGGCGACGGTCAGATATCCGAACAGGATTTCTGATCAGCTTCGCTGATCCGCCGCGCGATCAATAGACGCGCGGCGCTCTTCTGGCTCTCTCGGCAAGTTGCGCCAGACTTTCGCGGCCCGGGGCGTTCTGTCCCGGCTGCCCGGCACCATAGCCCGACGACGCGAGATATTCCTCGAAGCTCTTCGGCCGTTGGTCGGAATGCGAGACCGGCCGGTCCTTTTCCTGCTTGCGGGTGATCACATCGTCCAGACTGACCTGTTCCGCAAAACTGCCCATCTTCGCTCTCCATCGATTCGCCATGAACCGATAATGCGCGAATGTGACGTCAGGTTCCGTACGTCAAATGCCGTAGAAGTTTTGCACAATTTCCCATGCTTCTTCGCCGCTATCGACCGGATCGATCAGTGCTGCATCGTCCGGCGAGATCGTGCCCTGTTCGGCGAGGAATTCAAGATCGATCGCCTTCGACCAGAAATCCTTGCCGAACAGCAGGACGGGCACCCGCTCCATGCGGCCGGTCTGGATCAGGGTCAGCGATTCGAACAATTCGTCCATCGTGCCGAAGCCGCCCGGGAATACCGCGATAATGCGGGCGCGCATGAGGAAGTGCATCTTGCGGATCGCGAAATAATGGAAGTTGAAGCAGAGTTCCGGCGTGACGTATTCATTGGGCGCCTGCTCGTGCGGCAGGACGATATTGAGGCCGATCGATTTCGCTCCGACATCGGCCGCACCGCGGTTGCCCGCCTCCATGACGCCCGGCCCGCCGCCGGTCACGACGACAAACTCTTCGCCGCCGGTCTCCTTGGAATGCTGCGCGCAGAGCCGCGCGAAGGCGCGCGCCTCGTCATAGTAACGCGCATTCTCCTCGAGATTGCGGCGCTGGGTTTCGTTCTTGGCCGCCCAGGCGATGCCGCCGGGCTCGGGAATGCGTGCACCGCCGAATAACACCGCGGTCGACTTGATGCCGTGCTCCTGCAGCATGAGTTCGGGCTTCAGCAGTTCAAGCTGGAGGCGAACCGGGCGCAATTCCTCCCGGCACATGAAATCCGTATCGTCATAAGCGAGGCGATAGGCCGGGGCCCGCGTCTGCGGCGTGCCGGGTACGGCCCGCGCGCGGTTCCTGTCCTGGCCTGACGGGATCAGCGGATCCCAGACGTCGCGACTTCTCTTTGCGTTCATTCAAATTCCCCAGTGTTTTCGGCGCCCATCGCCATGGCTGCCCTCCAGCGACATTGCGCCGTCGCAACCCGCATTGACCATCGCAGGCGCATTCGCGTAGGTACCCGGCGTTATTTACGGCGCTCGCCGCGTCATTCTACCCGCCGACAAGGAAACAATTCATGACCGCCCACGACCTCGCGACGCTGGAAACAATCATCGAGTCCGCCTTCGAGGCGCGCGACGGCATTTCGACCGCCACGCGCGGCGAGGTCCGCGAGGCCGTCGAGGAGTCGCTCAACCTGCTCGACAGCGGCAAGGCGCGCGTAGCCGAACGGCAGGCCGATGGGTCATGGACGGTCAATCAGTGGCTGAAGAAGGCCGTGCTTCTGTCCTTCCGCCTCAATCCGATGGAAGTGATTTCGGGCGGCCCGGGAGACGGCGGCTGGTGGGACAAGGTCCCGTCGAAATTCGACGGCTGGAGCGCTCAGAATTTCGAAAATGCCGGCTTCCGCGCCGTGCCGAACTGCGTCGTGCGCCGTTCGGCCTTTGTCGCCAAGGGCGTCGTGCTGATGCCGTCCTTCGTGAATCTCGGCGCCTATGTCGACGAGGGCACCATGGTCGACACATGGGCGACCGTCGGCTCCTGCGCGCAGATCGGCAAGAATGTGCATCTGTCGGGCGGCGTCGGTATCGGCGGCGTGCTGGAACCGATGCAGGCCGGCCCGACCATCATCGAGGACAATTGCTTCATCGGCGCCCGCTCGGAAGTGGTCGAGGGCTGCATCGTGCGCGAGGGATCGGTCCTCGGCATGGGCGTTTTCATCGGCAAGTCGACCAAGATCGTGAACCGCGCCACCGGCGATATCAGCTATGGCGAGGTGCCGCCTTATTCGGTGGTCGTCGCCGGCACGCTGCCCGCAGCAAATCCGATGCCCAACGGACAGCCCGGCCCGGGCCTCTATTGCGCGGTCATCGTCAAGACGGTGGACGAAAAAACGCGTTCGAAGACCGGCATCAACGAATTGCTGCGCGACTGACCGCATGACCGGTGCTCCGGATCATCCGCTGACGGTCCGCTGGGTCCTGTTCGGCTTTCGCGGTAGGATCGGACGCAAGAGCTTCTGGCTGGCCGCCTTGCTGATGATCCTGATCCAGGCCGTGGCGATCGCCCAGGTCGTCTCCATTCCGGAAGAAAGCCCGGCCTTCGTGCTTTGGGGCTTCGTCATCCTCGCGATCTGGATCGCGTCGGCCTGGGCCGCCTTCGCATTGGCGGTCAAGCGGCTGCATGATCTCGGCCTGCCCGGGCTTCTCGCCATCGGCTTGCTGATCCCGGCGGTCTCGATCATTGCCTTCCTGCTGCTGGCGTTCCTGCCGGGTAGGCCGGAAGCCAACGAACACGGCCCGCCGCCCTTCCCGCGCGCCTGATCACCATCCGTTAAAGCAAAACGCGTAAGATGAGCGCATGGCTTATCGGACGCTCGACAAGGACCGGATTGCGGAGACCGCCGCCCTGCTGGAACGGCGGATCGGCGAGCGTTTTCCCGATTCGAGCCTGCGCAAGGTCGCAAAGGAAGTCGTCGAGCTTGCCGGCGATATCGGGCGGCAGGCGGCCGATCTGGAAAAGCCGATCCTCTGGCTGCGCGTCCTGACCATCCTCACCATTGTCGCCGCCGCATCGATTTTCGTGCTGGTCGGCACGGTGCTTTCCTTCGACCGCATCTCGACGGGGGCCTTCGATTTCGTGCAAGGGCTGGAAGCCTTTCTCAACACCGCCGTTTTCGCCGGCGTCGGCTTCTGGACGCTCGTTTCGCTGGAGGAGCGCTTCAAGCGCAAGCGGGCGCTGGACGGGCTGCATTCGCTGCGATCGGTGATCCACATCATCGACATGCACCAGCTGACCAAGGATCCTGCCGTCCTTCTGCAGGGCTTTATACCGACGCCGAGTTCACCGGTGCGCCGCCTCACCCGGCCGGAACTGACGCGCTATCTCGACT
>Ga0070729_10000436_pt1 | contig 88669 bp, 77 predicted proteins | sample tdDd472_FD_66725 | JGI IMG/M metagenome (GOLD analysis project Ga0070729, IMG submission 66725) | Marine sediment microbial communities from the Atlantic coast under amendment with organic carbon and nitrate - tdDd47.2 | ecosystem: Environmental > Aquatic > Marine > Coastal > Sediment | place...
ACCAGAACCAGAACCAGAACCAGAACCAGAACCAGAACCAGAACCAGAACCAGAACCAGAACCAGAACCAGAACCAGAACCAGAACCAGAACCAGAACCAGAACCAGAACCAGAACCAGATAAAGGTGATATTGTTGGTTTAATGCATTATTTGTCTGATCTGACAGGGTTTATGAATGACAAAGCCCAGGAAAAGCTGGAAAAAGAAGATATTCCCCTAAAAATGGCAAAAGTAACATCAAAACTGGAAGGAAAACATACATTAACTGAAATAGGGAATCTCTATGACCGGAGAAAGGATATAAGAAGTAACGTTGATATCAGTGATGACAAGCTTTTTTCCAGTTTTTCATTCCTTACTCAAATGGCTTCCGATCATCCAGATAATAAAATAAAAAACGCCCTTATGAGAAAAATGGATCATTTGCTCAATAGAATAAAGAAAAGTGATGAAACTTAACTGACTAACTCGTACCCTCTTCAAGGTATTCCGGTATTGTTTTACCTCGTGAAATGTTTTTAATACTTTTCTCAATTTCATTTTTTTTATCCAGAGGAATATCTACTGTCAAGGTTATTTTTGTAGCAAAATCTTCGATTATATTGACAGCGCCCTCTTCTTCAAGAAGTTTTATGACAATATCATGAATATTATAATCGAGAGTTAACCTTGTTTTAACTGTATATATTTTTTCTATAACCGATAGCTTTTCCAGGACATCTTTTGCTGCTTGTCCATAAGCGCTAACCAGACCGCCAGTCCCGAGTTTTGTTCCTCCGAAATATCGAGTGACAGTAAGCAGAATATCTGTCAATCCACTACCCTTTAATACTTCATAAACAGGTCGCCCCGCTGTGCCATGCGGTTCTCCATCATCACTTAATCCTGATATAGAGCGATCATCATTTATAAAAAAAGCTGACACTACATGACTCGAGCCCGGGTACTGTTCCCTCTTCTCTTTTATCCGTTTTTTAACCTCATCCTGATGACTTATCGGCTCAACTGTGGCTATGAATCTAGATTTCTTTACATCATATTCAATAGTTCTTTTTTTTGCTGGTATTTTAATCTTTTTCATATATTCTTTGTCTTATGAATATTTACACATTTTTATGGTTTGCACTGGGTATAGTGTTCATTATATCAGAACTTTTCATACCCGGTTTTACTATTTTCTTTTTTGGTTGTGGTGCAATTTTAACAGGATTTGTTGGTTTAGTAATCCCTCAGGTTGCATCCAGTTATGTCGTTCAGTTAATTATATGGTTAACTTCCTCGATTTTATCGCTTATTTTTCTCAGAAAAAAATTCTCAAATACATTCAGTGGGAAAATTCACAAAAATCAAACTGAATCCTTTTATGGAAAAACTGCAAAAGTCACCGATGAAATCGGTGAAAATGCTCCTGGAAGAATTAGTATCAGAGGCACAACATGGAATGCTGAGTCTGCAGATAATCAGAAGTTTTTTACAGGAGATAAAGTATTAATAATTAAAAGAAAGGAATCGGAAAGCTTAACATTTATTGTAGATAAAAATAAATAGCAGGAGAATATTATGGAAATGATACCGGTAATCGTTATTTCGGCAATAGTCATTATCATTCTTTTTAAGATGATAAGAATTGTTCCTGAACAGGAAGCCTGGGTAATTGAGGAATTTGGAAAATTTAAAAGAGAACTAGGTGCGGGATTGCATTTTGTTGTCCCCATTGTTCACAGAGTTGCCTACAAGATGGAACTTAGAGAAGAAGTTATAGATGTTATGCCTCAGGTTTGTATAACAAAAGATAATGTTCAGATAACTGTTGATGGCATTTTGTACCTTAAAGTAATTGATCCACAGAAGGCCAGTTATGGAATTGAAAATTACAGGTTTGCAACTGCACAACTTGCTCAAACAACAATGCGTTCTGAAATTGGAAAAATTGAACTTGATAGATCTTTCTCTGAGCGGGAAACAATCAACAATGCTATTGTACAAAGTGTTGATGAAGCATCTGATCCCTGGGGAATAAAAGTCACTAGATATGAAATTAAAAATCTCGATCCTCCTGAGACTGTTGAACGTGCAATGGAACAGCAGATGACTGCTGAAAGAGATAAAAGAGCTGAAGTCCTCGAGAGTGACGGTGTAAAACAGGCCGCTATTAATGAATCAAAAGGAAACAGAGAAGAAGCTATTAATCGAAGTAAAGGTGAGAAACAGAAAAGGGTTAATGAAGCGGAAGGAAAAGCAAAAGCTATAGAATTAAAAGCAGAAGCTTCTGCAGAAGGGATCAGACTAATAGCCCAGGCCATCAATAAACCAAATGGAGATAAAGCTAAATCAATGAGGATTTTCCAGCAATACCTGTCTCAGCTGGGTATGGTACTCACAAAGTCCAAAACATCTGTCATTCCTCTAGAGGCTGCTCAAGTTAAATCATTACTTAAAACAGTCATTCCAACTCTAACCGATAAGGGGGCTAAATAATGTTTGGTAATATATTTTTAACAACTGTCATTGCTATCATAGCCATAGCAATTTTAAGAAGTATACGTATTGTACCGGCAAAAAAAGCCTATGTAGTGGAGAGACTTGGAAAATACTGCAAAACGATGGAAGCTGGATTTCATATCCTTGTCCCTTTTATTGATAAAGTAAAATACAAGCATTCTCTAAAAGAAAAAGCCCTTGATGTTCCTATACAGCCTTGTTTTACCCAGGATAATGTAAAAATTCTTGTAGATGGCGTTGTATACATGAAAGTTATGGATGCTAAAAAAGCCAGTTATGGAATTACTAAAAGAATAAAAACGCCCCATTTAACTGATTATGAATACGCAACTATTCAGTTGGCTCAAACGACTATGCGATCAGTCATCGGTAAACTGGAACTGGACAAAACTTTTGAAGAGAGAGATTCTATCAATTCTGAAATTGTTCTGAATGTTGATGAGGCTACTGATCCCTGGGGAATTTCCGTATCGAGATATGAAATTCAAAATATCAAGATTCCCGACAGCATCCTGAAAACTATGGAAAAGCAGATGCAGGCGGAAAGGGTTCGCCGAGCTGTAATTCTTGAAAGTGAAGGTGCCATGGAAGCCAAGATCAACAGATCAGTTGGTGATATGGAAAAAGCTATCAACGAGAGTGAAGGTGAAAAGCAGAAAGTTATAAACGAAGCTGAAGGTAAGGCTTCTGAGATACGATCTCTTTCTCGTGCAACAGCAATAAGTATCGCAAAAATTGCATCGGCTATCGGTCAGGAGAATGGCGAAGACGCAGTTTCTCTACAGCTGACTGAAAGCTATTTTGATGAACTCAAAAGTCTTGCAAAATCTGATACTGAATTAATATTGCCAATTGATATGACCAATGTGACAAATATTGAAGACAAAATAAAAGATTTCCTTAAATAATTGTTCAAAATCGGTATAATGCATTTATACCGATTTTTTTTAACGAATAATAATTCTTTCTTGACAGATGTTAATACATATTATTAGACATTTACCCTTTTTCATGTTATTTTTAGACAGTATAACTTTTATAAAATAAACTCATATTAACATACCATCATTCTTTCCTCTTAATTAGTAATCAATTTATTAACTATTAGTCTGTAATATGGATTGTCGAGTTGTTGCATATGTAAGAATTAAGGAGAATAAGTGTTAAAAAAACAATTCCCTAAAGTCCATTATTACGATCAGGATTTTGTGGATATATACAATAGAACATGGGCCTGGACTCAGGATATATGGAAAAAAGGAACTGCTGAAAATGGTTTTGGTTCCAGCTTCTTTTCCTATGAATCAAGTAATACGATTAATCAATTTGAAACTTGTTTCTCTACATTTTTCCTTGTATATAGCAACAAAGTTTATGATCCGGCAAAAATGCTTGATATTTTCTATTCAAAACAGGAAGAAAGCGGTGCCATTCGAGGCGAATACAATATTGATGATGGCAAGGCTGTTTTCACAGAAAACAATCCTGAATCTATAATGCCTCCTCTCTTTGCCTGGTCAGAATATAATATTTATCACAAAGTCGGCCAGAAAAAACGAATAAAAGAGATTATGCCAATTCTTGAAAAATACTATGACTGGCTCGAAACTGAGTTCATGGATGATAGCGGCTTATATTCAGTTCCACTCGACGCTACTACTATGATTAATTCACCTAGAACAGATATGTACTATCCTATTGATTTTAATAGTCAACAGGCTATCAATAGTCTTTATATGTCAGCTCTCGGAGATATCCTCAATGACAAAGACATGAGTTTTCGATATAAAAGAAAATATTTTGCTTTAAAAACAAGAATCAATTCACTCATGTGGGATGAAGAAACAGGGATTTACTACGACTTAACCAAAATGAAACAACAGGTAAAAGTAAAAACAATTGCTTCTTTCTGGCCCTTAATGGGAGAAATTCCAAATGAGGAAAAACTTGAAAAGTTGATTGCTCATTTGAAAAATCCTGAAACATTTGGTACAGATAATCCATTTCCTTCTCTGGCTGCTGATGAACCTGAATTCTCTGAAGAAGGGGAAGGTTACAAAGGATCTGTATTCCCTATGTTTACATTTATGGTAATCAAAGGTCTTGAAAAATACGGTCAATATGACCTCGCCAGAGAATGCTCCATACGGCATATGTATTATATTCTAGATACTTTTCATCCTGAAAATGGAAAAAAAGGTTCTCTATGGGAAGCTTACAAACCATTAAAAGATGGTCCTGCAACATGGAGTGAGAACGAAGATTTCAATAGAGAACTATACATCCCCTCAGCAGCTCTTTCGACTTTGTCTCTTATGATTGAGAATGTTGTAGGTTTATTTATTTCTCTACCGAGGAAAACTGTAGATTGGATTATTCCAACTTTGGAATTGATGGGTATTGAAGACCTATCTCTTAAGAGAAACTTTATTACAATACTTAGCAATAAAAGCTCAAGAGGCTGGGAAATACGTCTTGAATCAGAGAAACTCTATTATTTTACAATTGATCTTATTGGAAATAAAAAGAAGACTCTGCCTATTCCATCTGGAAAGTGTTCAATGCTTATAGAGAAACTTTGATGAAAAACTGCCTTTATCGGGCAGTTTTTTTATAATTCTCTTCGCCCTTTAAAAGCTCTGCTGATGCTCAATTTATCTGCATATTCAAAATCACCTCCAACAGGTAATCCCGAAGCTATACGCGTTATAGATATTTCCGTTTCTTTGAACAAATGGGAAATATAGAGAGCTGTGGAATCACCTTCCAGTGTTGGATTCGTAGCGATTATTATTTCTGAAATATTTTCCCTGTTGACTCTATCGACAAGTTTTCCCAACTGCAGCTCTTCCGGACCGATTCCATCAAGTGGTGCCAGGACACCATTGATAACATGAAAAAGACCTTTGTACTCACCTGTAGATTCTATGGTTAAAACATCCTGTGGCTGTTCTACAACACAGAGTAGTGACTTTTCCCTATTATGAGAAGTACAGATGCTGCAAATTTCATCTTCAGTATAGTTTCCGCAGTTTCTGCATTTTTTAATCTTGCTTTGTATCTCTATGATTTCTTTTCCGAGAACATCGTTAAATCCCGATGTACTGTTTAATAAAAAATAGGCTATTCGAGAAGCACTCTTTTTCCCGACACCAGGTAATTTGGAAAGATTTTTAATCAATAATTCCAGACTATTCATTATAATCCGGCCATACCCGGAGGAATATTCAAATCGCCAGCAACTTCATTTTTAATTTTTTCTTTGATATTGGCACTGGCTGAAACAAATGCGGACTGAATGAGGTCTTCCAGCATCCTAATATCTCTGGGATCTACACAAAGAGGATCCAGTTTAACTTCAACAACTTCCATCTGACCATTCATAGTTATTTCAACCAGACCGCCACCTGAGCTGCCTGTAGTACTTACTGCTTTCAACTTTTCCTGGATATCGCCCATTTTGGATTGCATATCCTGCATATTTTTCATAAATTCAAGCGGATTTATATTCACTTATTCTCCTCTTATCAGTTGTCCCCTGAATACTGATTTAACAAGATCTATCTGAGGATCTGATTTATTTTCTTTAGCTCCGGAAGCAGCTCCAATTTCACTAACAGAATCTATACGTATATCTATACTGAATATTTTTTTTATTTCATCAGATATAAAAGTAGATTCCCGCTTAACAAAAGATGATTCAAATAGAGAGTTAAAAGTCAAAGTCAGTATTCTGTCTTTTAGTTCCCATTTTTTAGATTTATTTAATGCTGCATATAGTGACATATTTGCTGACTTTAAATGTTTTAACAATCGAGCTTGTAATTCTTCTGAGGTAATTTCCTTGACCTTTACTTCTTCTTCAGCTTCCATCAGTTCACCATCTACAGCTGCAACCTGTGGTTCCTCATGAACAGGTTCATTATTTTTCCTGAATTTATTGAAAAACTGATTCGCTGCATCTGGATCCGAATCATTTTGTGCTACATCATTCTGATTGTTGACACGTGTGGAAGGACTGCTCACTACTGATGAAGAGACACTTCCTGTCAGAAGTTCATTTCTCAACATCGAAATATTATTCAAAATACTTTCAGGACTGATGTAAACAGAAAGTGAAGACATTTTACTCAGCAGTATATCCAGTTCAAATCTCTGATTCAGGGAAAAGCGAATATCCCTGTAAAGTTGAAAAGTGAGCTCCACTGCAAATTCGAGCTGTTGAACAGTAAAAGCATTTATAACAGTTTTTGAAAATCTCTCAATATTAAATCCCAAAAGTGATTCTTTTTTAATATTGTGTTTAATAAACAGGATATGACGGAAATATTCGGAAAGATCTATGACAAACTGCTCTATTGCTACACCGGTATTCAAAATATTTTCACCATATTCAATAACTTCCGATGCTTTACCAGCGGCCATTAATTCTACAAGCTCATTCATCTGATCGAGGCCAACCAGACCCAGCTTTTCTCTTATTTTTGCTAAAGTAAGCTCTCCTCCTGAGAAGGAAACGACTTGATCAAAAAGGGTATAGGCATCCCTGAGAGAGCCCGTCGCTTCTTTTGCGATCCAGAAAAGAGCGTCATCTTCAAATTGCAATCCAGATTCAGACGATATTCCAGCTAAAAGCCTTTTAATTGTATCTGTAGAGATAAGTCGGAAATTAAATTGCTGACATCTTGATTTAATAGTTGCAGGGACTTTGTGAATTTCTGTTGTCGCAAAGATGAAGACAATATATGGAGGTGGCTCTTCAATTGTTTTCAATAGTGCATTGAAAGCACTGTTTGAAAGCATATGAACCTCATCTATGATATATATTTTGTACTTGGAGTTGCTGGGGGCAAAGAGTACTTCATCTTTAATTTCTCTGATATCGTTTACACCAGTATTTGATGCACCATCGATTTCTATTACATCGAGAGAGTTTCCATGAGCAATTTCCAGACAGTTTGTACACGTTCCACAGGGATCTGCAGTAGGTCCTGAAAGACAGTTTAGGGATTTTGCAAGGATTCTCGCTGATGATGTCTTACCAACACCTCTAGGTCCGGAAAAAAGATAAGCGTGTGCAATTCTATCTTTTTCGATAGAACTCCTCAGTGTAGCCGCAACGAATTCCTGTCCGGAAAGTTCATCCAGCGTCTGTGGTCTCTTCCTGCTAGCTGTTACTTCATATGCCATAAATAAAAAAACCCCTCCAGCTCATTTCAAGCTTATTGCACTCATCAATCAGTTGCTTACCGCTGCTACCTTCCAGTCCTGACGGGGTTGGGCAATGATCGATAGTGCAGAACCTGAAAGTCAGCACCGAAGGGGAAAAACGGAGAGAGGGGGATTCGAACCCCCGGTACCTTGCGATACACACGCTTTCCAAGCGTGCTCCTTCGGCCTCTCGGACATCTCTCCAGGTCAATTATAAATACACTATACGGTCAAAAGTCATTCTATCAAAAATATCTATGTATGTGAATGATTTATTGACAGAGTATGCCCAAGAGGGATCGAACCTCCGGCCTTTAGTTCCGCAAACTAACGCTCTATCCATCTGAGCTATGGGCACAGGTACGGAGAGGGAGGGATTCGAACCCTCGGTACGGTTACCCGTACAACACCTTAGCAGGGTGCCACCTTCGGCCGCTCGGTCACCTCTCCAGATAAAAAAAACGGAGAGGGTGGGATTCGAACCCACGGTAGGTCTCCCTACGCTGGTTTTCAAGACCAGTTCCTTCGACCGCTCGGACACCTCTCCTAATACGAATGAAAAATTACAATAATCCAACTTTTAAGTCAATACATTTTTGTTCTTTTTAAATGATTATTTTTCTTTTATAATAGGGTCTATGAATAATATTAAAAAAGTACAATTAAACGATCTTGGTTTTAATTTCATAGATAAAAAATATATTCCCGAAGGTAAAGATGAATTTTATTTGAGGTACAGTCAGTCTTCAGAAAATAGCTATAGATATCTCACTTCTGATGAGATATTAATTCTTAAGAACAGAGGTAATACAGCAGACAACTGGAACAATATTAGAGTTACAGAAAACTTCAGTCCCAATAGAGTTAAAAATAATAAATTCTATGGTTTAATAAGAATAGGTGATATAGATGATATTTACCTGGACTTCCACGACCTTCATCAGCCGGCGGGAATTTATGACAGCACTATTGTCTCCTGCGATATTGGCTCTAATGTCGCAATCAGCAATGTAAAATATCTGTCACATTATATAATTAAAGATACGGTGATACTAATCAATATTCATGAAATGATAACCTCTAGTTATTCAAAATTCGGAAATGGTATAGTTAAAGATGGTGAAGATGAAGATGTTCGGATAGAGTTGGAAGTGAGTAACGAAAATGGTAATCGTGCAATTTTGCCCTTTGATGGGATGCTACCGGCAGATGCTTATATATGGTCAAAATATAGAGACGATTCAAAATTGATGGATTCTCTTAAGCAACTGACCCAGGCTCAGTTTGATAGTTCTCGTGGTTATTATGGAGTAGTTGATGAATACTCAGTAATAAAAAACACCCGGATCATTAAAGATGTCAATATAGGTTCTCATGCTTATATCAAAGGGTGCAATAAATTAAAAAACCTCACGATCAACAGCAACAGCGAATCTTCAACACAGTTAGGAGAGGGAATTGAACTTGTAAATGGGATCGTTGGTTTCGGATGCAGGATATTTTATGGAGTAAAAGCTATAAGGTTTATTCTCTCTGATTTTTCGACTCTAAAATACGGTGCCAGGCTTATTAACTCATATCTCGGATCCAACTCGACTATCTCCTGCTGTGAAGTCCTGAATACACTAATATTTCCAGGACATGAACAGCATCACAATAACTCTTTTCTCTGTGCCTCTATTATTAAGGGACAGAGCAATATCGCCTCTGGAGCAACGATTGGGTCCAATCACAACTCTAGAGCCAATGATGGCGAAATAGTTGCAGAGAGGGGGTTCTGGCCCGGTCTATGTACAAGTCTGAAGCACAACTCTCGCTTCAGCTCTTACAATCTAATGGCAAAAGGAGCCTATCCAGCTGAAATCAATAATCCTTTCCCATTTTCACTTCTTTCTAATAATGAAACAGATGGAGAGTTAATTATCATTCCGGGATACTGGTTTATGTATAATCTTTATGCTTTAGCCAGGAACTCATGGAAGTATTCTGTCAGAGACAAAAGGAAAAAGAAAAAGCTGAATATAGAATTTGAGTATCTGGCACCTGATACAATTAACGAAATGATCAATGCTATGAAGATAATTACTGAAATGATTGAGGATACTAATGAATATAAAAACTCAAAATACAAAGATCCCATATCCTTTTTAAATAAAAATAGGGATATAGACCTCCAGACTGAAAAAATAGAAAACTCAAAAAGAATAACAAGAATTAGAAAGTCGGGGAAATCATATTTTATCTATAAAGATTTTATCCTTTTTTATATTGTAAAAAATATTTTGGAATTCTGTGAAAAAAACTCTATATCTGTTGATAAACTTTTAGAAAAATATTCAACTGATGATAATTTGAGTTTATGGTCAAATATCGGGGGACAGCTAATTAAAGAATCTGATCTGACTCTTCTAAAAAAAGATATTAAGAAAAACAGATATTCATCATGGGAAATGGTTCACAGTAAATATTCTGATTTTGCCGCTAATTACGAAGATGATAAAATTATTCACTGTTTGAAAGCATTTAATAGGATATTTAAAAATACGAAGTTTTCAGATTGTAAAGAATCATTTAAAGATGTAGCGCAATACATCTATGAGGGAACATACAATTCCAGAAAAAAAGACTATTTCAATGAATTTCGTTTGAGTACATATGATAACAAAGAAGAAATGGAGACAGTTGTTGGAAAACTGGAAAATAATTCATTTATTAAATATGTAAAAGAAGAAACAGAAAGATTAAGAGAATTGGCAGATAAGTATATATAATAAGATTAACCTGTATTTTACAGGTTAATCTTTACTGACGATTTCGAATATCCTATCCAGATCATCTGGCGAATAATATGTAATTTCAATTTTTCCCTTATTGATACTACCTTTTATCTGAACCTTTGTCCCGAAAACATCTATGAACCTTTGTTCAACACTCATAATTTCAGGTATTTTCTTTTTAGTAATTGTATCTTTTTTAGCAGATGGTCTAATTCCTTTATTTAGATCGGTAGCCATTGTTTCAGCTTCTCTAACTGATAGGCCGTTATCAACTATTCTATTAAAAAGGATTCTCTGGTCAGCTGGATTCACAGTAGAGAGTATTGAACGGGCATGACCGGAAGTGAGATCCCCCTCATTAAGAGAATTCTGCATATCTTCAGGCAATTTCAGCAATCTCAGACTATTGGCAACTGTTGATCTATTTTTACCGACTCTCTCTGCAACATCCTGTTGATTAAGACTCATTGAGTCCATTATGTGCCTATAAGCTTTGGCTTCTTCAATAGGTTTCAGATTTTCTCTCTGAATATTTTCAATAAGTGCTATTTCCAGTTTATCTTCTTCTGAAAAAGACTTTATAATCAGTGGTAATCTTTCTATACCGGCTATATGTGATGCCCTGAATCTTCTCTCTCCGGCAATTATAATATAATGACCATCATTAAGAGGATCTTCTTCAGCAAGCACAGGTTGTATAATACCTTTTTGCTTAATCGATTCTGCCAACTCATTTAACGATTCTTCATCAAAAGTCTTTCTTGGTTGATCGGGATTCGCTTTAATATTTTCTAGAGGAGCAAAAATGATTTTATTCTCTCTATCTTTGTTATCCATTTCAGAATAGTTATTGATATCAATTATTTCTGAATTCATATCCAGAAGTGCATCAAGACCTTTTCCTAAAGCTTTATTTTTAGACACGTTCAATTACCTCTAGAGCCAGTTTGTAATAGCTTTTTGCTCCAACACAGTTATTATCATACAAGTTAATCGGGACACCATGTGATGGCGCTTCAGTCAGTTTGATATTTCTGGGAATAATTGTTTGAAATAATATTTCCGGATGTGATGCAAAAGTGGATTTTACTTTGTGAATGACTTCATTACTCAATTTTGTTCTGGAATCGTACATAGTGAAAACAATCCCTGCTACTTTAAGATTTTTATTAAGATTCTTTTGAATCCTCTTAATTGTCTGAAATAACATGGAAATAAAACCTTCAAGAGCAAAAAACTCACACTGAAGAGGAACCAGGACATAATCTGATGCGACAAAACCATTTAATGTAAGAACACCTAAGGAAGGCGGGCAATCAATAAGAATATAATCGTATTGATCTTTGACTGTATCAAGAGCCTTTTTAAGTATAAACTCTCGACCTTCCATATCTACAAGTTCAATAGTAGCTCCAGATAAATTAAGATTGGAAGTAACTATAGAAAGATTTTCCTGAATAGTTGGTAAAATAACATCTTTCAGTTTTCGTTTTGAAGTAATTACTTCGTATATTCCTTCCTGTTTATGAGAACAACCAACAGAGCTGGATAAGTTTCCCTGGGGATCAAAATCCACTAACAAGATTTTTTTACCTTCAGCGGCCATATATGACCCTACATTGACAGCTGTCGTTGTTTTACCGACACCGCCTTTCTGGTTTGCAAATACTATAGTTTTTCCCATAAAATCGATTATACATGATAGTTTTTATCTTGTCGATTAAGAAGGCTTTTATGAAATGTAAAATGTTTCCATTATGGATATATAGAGACTTTACTATTTATTATTTAGTATTATATTCTCTATAGAGAAATAAATTATAGGAGAATATATATGAAAGAAAGAGTTGAAGCAGCTTTAAACGATGTTCGTCCTTCTCTTCAGGCCGATGGTGGCGATATAGAATTGGTTGAAGTGAAAGAAGATGGAACTGTTATGGTAAAACTCGTTGGAGCATGTGCCGGATGTCCAATGTCACAAATGACTTTGAAGCAGGGAGTTGAAAATTACCTTAAAAAAGCAGTTCCAGAAGTAAAATCTGTTGAGTCAGTTTAAATTTCACAAAGTTTTTAGCATAAACTCACCGATAATAATTAATGAATTGAATTAATAGATTTTTGATCTAGATTATATAATACAGCACGTTAATAATAATGTGGCTGTATTATGTATTTAATAAGTTATTTTCGGAGTATTGAATGAAAAGTAGCAGTCAAGCGAAAGCTAATTCACTGCTGGATAAATCTTTAATGAAGACTTTTCCAAAAGTTGAACTTCACAGACATTTAGAGGGTATGTTTTCTCTAAAGCACCTATTTGAATTGTCAAAAAAGAATAAATTAGATACTCCCCAGAATTTTGACGAATTTAAAAAAGCATTTCAGTTTCCAAAAGATTCTGGTCCTGACTTCTTATTATTTTTATCTAAATTTAAAAGATTCTGGTACAGGTCTTATGATGATATAGATTATATTGTTTATCATTCTATACTAGCATTAAAAGAAGAAGGTCTTATATATCTGGAATTGCGCTTTGCACCAGATCATTTTGCAGAGTTTAATAATTACGAACATACAGAAGTTACTAAAATAGTTGTGAATGCGGCTAATAGAGCTGCAAAGGAAATTAATCTATCTATTAACTATCTGCTTACATTTAATAGAATGTTCCAAAGTTCTCAGGAAATGATTGAAGACCACAAAAAAATTGATAAATTGGAGATTCCCAACATAGTAGGAATAGATTTAGCTGGAGATGAGATAAATTATGCTCCAGAACTTTTCATACCTTTTTTTGATTACATTAAATCATTGAAAAAATATAAAATTGATATTCATGCTGGAGAAGTTACTGACTCGTCAGCTATATGGAGTGCAATTGAGAAATTACATGCAGACAGAATTGGTCATGGTATATCTGCAATAGCAGATAAAAAATTGCAAGAATATATTAAACAAAATAATATTTTTCTATGTCAGTGTATTACTTCCAATTTTCAAACAGGCGCATGTATTGATTCTAAAAACCATCCTATAAATGACTTATATAAATCAGGAGCTCCTGTTTGTATTAATTCAGATGACCCTACTATCCAGGACGCAGATTTAACTGATGATTATATAAAATGTGTAGAATATTTTGACTTTAAAGCTGAAGATTTCTATAAATTAAATATAAACGCTATCAATGCATCATTTATAAATGATGAAGAAAAACTGGCAATAAAAGAAAAGCTCGATAGCAAATATAATATATTTATCAGTAAAACGAAATAGTATTAACAGTTTATCCACAAACCCAATTTTATTATATAAGAATAATATCTTTATATATTTCTGATTAATTCCATATATTATAATGATTTAGAATTAATATGTATCTGCTTTATTCAGAAATTTGATTAAAATTCCTTTTAACTAACAGTTTATCCACAAGTAATCCAAGAAAATGTTTCACGTGAAACATTTTCTTCTTAAAAGTAGCATGTATAATTAATAACTATTTTGATAACTAGATTTTTACAAATATATGATATGAAAAAATTACTGAATATAGGAATGTCTTATGTAAGCATTCCTAACAAAAAAAATGGTTACCATTCAGTAATGGCAACCATTTTTTACAAGTGTTTCACGTGAAACATTTATTCATAAGCCACAATGCATCGGAACTTGCAGCAGTGTTCTTTATTAGTCAAAAAGTGAAGGTTCTGAATCTCCCTCTTCAATATCAATAGTGGTCTCATCAGGTTTGACGCTTTCATCTGAACTTTCGAATTTTTCAAGTTCTTCTTCTTTGTCATTTTCAGATCTGGCAATTCCCATCAAAGAATCGTCATCAGAAATATTTACTATTTTGACACCTAAAGCATTTCTTCCAAGGATTGAAACATTGTTCAGAGCCAGTTTTATTGTTTTACCTAAAGAAGTCATACATAATAAACTGTCTGTATCATTTACTGTTATTGCACTAATGAGTTTTCCAGTTTTTTCAGTTACATTATATGCTTTCTGCCCCTGTGTTCCTCTTCCATGAGGATTAAACTCTTCAAATTCAGTTCTTTTACCAAATCCAAACTCAGATATCATAAATATCTGTTCATTTTCTTCTTTAATTGTTACACCAACTAAAATATCATTTTCATCAGAAAGCTTTATACCCCGTACACCATGAGAGTTTCGACCCATTGCTCTTACTTTACTTTCATGGAATCGCAGTCCTTTACCATTTTTGGTAAACAACATAACATCATCATCACCGGTAGTTAATTCAGCTTTAATAAGCTTGTCACCTTCATCAAGAATAATAGCCGTTATTCCTCTTGTCTTAGCATTTCTGAATGCATATGTAGAAACTCTTTTTACTACAGCTTTTTCAGTAGCCATAAATAGATAAGTATCTTCTAGAAATTTATCTATTTGAACAGTGGTTGTAATCTCTTCATCAGGAAGAAATTCAAATATTGTTTTTAGGTGTTTCCCTCTTGAACCGCGTGTTCCCTCAGGTATTTCGTAAACTTTTAACCAGTAAGCCTTTCCAAGAGTAGTCACAAACATGATCTTATCGTGTGTTGATGCTATAAAAATGTGTTCTAGATAATCGTCATCTTTCAATTTTACAGAATTAGATCCCTTTCCACCTCTAGCCTGCTCTTTATATGCTGTTAATGGTATTCTTTTTATAAAACCTCTATTGGAAATTAAAACAACAACATCTTCTTTTTCAATAAGATCTTCCATTATCATTCCGTTAATTTCTTCGTTGAGGATTTCCGTTCGTCTTTCATCGCCGTATTTTTCTGAAAGTTCAGTTGTCTCTTCTTTAATAACATCAAATATCTTGTTATCATCTGCAAGTAAACCTTCCAGATAAGCTATCAACTCTCTTATTTCTTTCAATTCATCAATTATTTTTTGCGTTTCAAGGCTGGTAAGTTTCTGCAGCCTCATATCGAGTATTGCCTGTGCCTGAATTTCAGAAAATTCAAACCGTGCCATAAGGCTAGCTCTGGCAATATTTACATTTTTTGAGGCTTTGATAATTTGAATAATTTCATCAATATTATCTAAGGCAATTTTTAAACCTTCTAATATATGTTCTCTATCTTTTGCCTTATTCAGATCAAATATTGTTCTTCTGGTAATAACATCGAATCTATGATCAATGAATGAAGTAAGCATATCCTTTAAATTGCATAACTTAGGCATTCCATCAACTAAAGCAAGATTATTTACATTAAAGTTGGACTGAAGACTAGTATGATTAAATAATAGATTTAATGTTACTTTTGGAGATACAGTTCTTTTGAGTTCAATAACTATCCGCATTCCATTTCTATCAGATTCATCTCTAATATCAGAAATGCCGTCAATCTTTTTATCTCTGACCAAATCAGCTATTTTAATTATCAAATTTGCCTTATTAACCATATATGGAAGTTCTGTGACAATTATAGCTTCTTTATCTGATCTAATCTCTTCTACTGTACACCTTGCTCTTACAGTAATTTTGCCTCTACCTGTCATAGCGGCATCTCGGCTACCTATTCTTCCATAAATAATACCACCCTGAGGAAAATCAGGACCTTTAACATGGTTTAATAATTCTTCTATAGTTATCTCTCTATTATCAATAGTCTCATTTATGGCACTACAAACTTCAATAAGGTTATGAGGAGCCATATTAGTAGCCATACCTACTGCAATACCACTAGCTCCATTAACAAGAAGAAAAGGAAATGCTGTAGGAAGAACCAGAGGTTCTTTCATGGAATCATCATAGTTAGGACCGAAATCTATAGTATCTTTTTTAATATCCCGCAACATAGCTTCTGATACTTTAGCCATTTTGGCTTCTGTGTATCTCATTGCCGCTGGTGGATCTCCATCTATAGATCCGAAGTTTCCCTGTCCCTGTACAACGGGTACTCTTAATGAAAAATCCTGAGCTAGACGTACCAAAGCATCATAAATTGACTGGTCTCCATGAGGATGATATTTACCAAGTACATCTCCGACTATACGTCCACATTTCTTATATGATCTCTCATTTCTCAGACCCATTTCATTCATAGCAAATAAAATACGTCTATGAACCGGTTTTAAACCATCCCGAACATCAGGTAGGGCTCTACTAACAATAACCGACATAGCATAATTCAAATAAGACTCTTTAACCTCATCCTCAATTGCTATGGGTATAATTCTATCGTTTTCACCCTTAGTTATATCACTCATGAATAATCCTTATCCTACACATCAAGATTTGATACAGACAATGCATTGTCTTCAATAAATTTACGTCGTGGTGGAACTTCCTCACCCATTAAAGTTGTAAACATTTCATCTGCTGCCACAAAGTCTTCAAGTTTAACCTGCTTGATCATCCTTCTTGCGGGATCCATAGTAGTTTCCCAAAGCTGATCAGGATTCATTTCTCCAAGACCTTTATATCTCTGCATATTAACTTTATCTTCAGGAATTGCCAAACTCTCTATAACATTGTCCTTTTCTGCATCGTCATAAACATAAAATACTTTCTTATCAGCTGTAATTTTATATAGTGGTGGCATAGCAAGATACACATGACCATTCTCAATTAATGGTTGCATATATCGAAAGAAAAATGTCAATAATAATGTTCTAATATGTGATCCATCGACATCGGCATCAGCCATGATTATGACCTTGTGATATCTCAATTTTTCGAGATCAAAAGTGCTTCCGATACTGGCTCCCAGAGCCGTAATAATCGGAAGCATTTTCTCATTATTGATAACTTTTTCCAGTCTTGTTTTTTCAACATTAATCATTTTACCCCAAAGAGGTAATATAGCCTGGAAAAATCTATCTCTTCCCATTTTTGCACTACCACCAGCTGAATCTCCTTCAACTATGTAGACTTCACAATTTGCAGGATTTCTATCGGTACAGTCAGCAAGCTTACCTGGAAGACTGCTGGATTCCAGAAAGCCTTTTCTTCTGGTTAACTCTCTGGCTCTTTTTGCCGCAGCTCGTGCCCGGGCAGCTGTCATTGATTTTTCAAGGATAATTGTTATTATATTCGGATTTTCTTCAAAGTAATTAGTTAATCTTTCAGATACTATTGAATCTGTAATACCTCTAACTTCAGAGTTACCAAGTTTTGTTTTTGTCTGACCTTCAAACTGAGGATCTGGAATTTTAATAGATAAAACGCAAGTTAAACCTTCTCTTACATCATCCCCGGATAAATTATCTTCCATTTTTTTAGAGATTTTAGATTTTTTCAAAAAATCATTTATAGTTCTGGTTAAAGCAGCCTTTAGTCCTGAGAGATGTGTTCCACCTTCTTTTGTATTTATATTATTTGCAAAAGTAAAAACATTCTCGGCATAACCGTGATTATATTGCATGGCTAATTCAACTGTTACTTTATCTTTCAAAAACTCAAAATATATAGGATCTTCATGAAGGGGTTCTTTATTTTTATTGAGATATTGAACAAAGGATTTCACTCCTCCCTCAAACATAAATTCCCTTTCTCTTTCTTTACCTGCTCTTTCATCAATTAAAATTATTTTTATTCCTTTATTTAGGAAAGCCAACTCTCTTAATCTTTTAGATAAGACATCAAAAGAAAAATCATTTACATCAAATATTTCATTATCTGGGAAAAATCTTGTGATTGTTCCTCTTTTTTCTGTAGTTCCTTCAATGGAAACTGGTCCATCGGGAATACCTCTTTTATATCGCTGAACATGTAAGTCGCCATTTAAGTGTACATCAACTTCACACCATGCAGATAATGCATTAACAACAGCGGCACCAACTCCATGGAGACCTCCAGAAACTTTGTATGAACTGTCATCAAATTTTCCACCTGCATGAAGTTTAGTCATAACAACTTCCAATGCACTTATTTTTTCTACAGGATGAATATCTACAGGAATTCCTCTTCCATTATCTTCAACCCTAATAATGTCACCATCTTCGATAAATACTTTGATATCCGAACAATGACCAGCCAAAGCTTCATCGATACTATTGTCAACTATTTCATATACTAAATGATGTAAACCATCGGTTCCTGTAGATCCGATATACATTCCCGGTCTCTTGCGTACAGCTTCAAGACCCTTTAAGATTTGAATATGTTGAGCATCATAATTATTCTGCATGATTTATCTACCTGTTTGCATAATTTAAACGCATTTAAAATATTGTTGTGAAAAGATAAACAATTATATCGACAGATAATGAAAAAGTAAAGATCGTTATATGCTTGCATCTTGATGAATTCTCAAATAGAATGATCTCGATTCAGCAAATGATAATATGTGGATAAACAGCTATATCTGTCTATATTGTAATAAATTAAATATTTATTAATACCCTTTTTATATCTATATACTACATTTTATCTGTGTATAACTTTTAATTACTTAATATATAAGGATTTATAGTACAAATCACCTGAGTTATACACAATTATAAGTTTTAAATAATTATTTACAATTTTTATTATTTCTTATTAATATAAACTAACGGAGAGTTTATGGGCTTATATGATTTCAGTATTTTCTGGAAAGAATCAATAAAACAGCTTAAAGAAGATAAATTAATCAGTAACCAGGAATTTGATATGTGGTTTACAAATATCAATTATGTAAATAGCTCTGAATCCTCAATTACTGTCAGTGTTCCTTCTAATTTTTACAAAGATCAAGTTAAACAAAGATACCTGGATATACTGGAAAATAAATTACTTCAATTATCTGGTAGAAAATTAACGCTCGATTTTGAAATAATTCAGAAAAATGAAAATTCTAATAATGATAAACAAACTAAAAATAATAAAAAAAATATTATAGAACAGAAATCCATTCCTGAAGAAAATAATATTGTACTTTCTCATCCTCAATTACGCGATGATTACACATTTGAAAATTTTGTTGTCGGTAATAATAATATATTTGCAGCTAATGCAGCTAAAGGTATATCGGAAAACCCCGGATCTTCATATAACCCTTGTTTAATATATGGTGGTGTGGGAATGGGTAAGACTCATCTTATGCAATCTATAGGCAATGAAGTTTTCAATAAAAATGACGGGAAACGAATTGTCTTTATTTCAGCAGAAACTTTTGTTTCAGAGTTTATTCAATCTCTAAAAAACAAAACACAACAAGCTTTCAAGAATAAATATAGAAATAATGTTGATGTCCTCCTCATAGATGATATTCATGAATTCCACAGTAAGGAAGGAACACAGGATGAGTTATTTCATACATTTAATGCATTATATGATGCTAATAAGCAAATGGTATTTACCTGTGACAGACCACCTTCAGAACTTGTCAATTTTGCCAAAAGATTAAAAAGCAGATTTGAAATGGGTTTAAACGTCGATCTTCAACCACCTAATTATGAAACAAGATTGGCAATTCTTAAAAATATGAATGATGAGAGTAAAATTCACATTCCCGATGAAGTTATGGAAATGATATGTAAAAACATAACAACAAATATTAGAGATCTAAAAGCTGCTTTAACTAAACTGATCGCTTATGCTGATCTGGTTGGAAAAAATATAACCATGCATATTGCTCAGAACCAGTTAAAACAGGCATTTAATACTCCTATACAGGCAAATATAACTATCGATAGAGTGCAGAGAATTGTATCGGAATATTTCAATATTACCCCTAATGATCTCAAGGGAAAAAAACGTACAAAAATTATTACATTTCCAAGACAAATTTCTATGTATATAATAAGAGAGATGACTGATTTTTCAACTACAGAAATAGGACTGGAATTCGGTGGAAGAGATCATACTACAGTTATGCACTCCTGTCAGAGAATTGAAGACAGAATGAAAACTGATTCTACAATTGAACCATTAGTTATGAATTTAATAAGATCTGTAAAAGAACATGGTAATAGTTAGTTAATAAATGATAGAATTCGGTGGACAAATTATGGATAATAAATATAAATAAAAAATGATTGTGAATTCTGTGAATTTATTGAATCATTTATACATGAATTGTTATTGAAATAATTACTGTATGTGAAGTGCTTTATTGGGTTATCCACAAATTAACAGGCCCTACTACTACTACTACTATTATTTATAAAAAAGATAGGAGAATATGAAAATGAAATTCAACTGTGAAAAAAACGTAATTTTAAAAGAAATTTCAATTGCTCATGAAATTATATCATCTCGAAATGCTCTATCAATACTCTCCAATGTTATGATAGAAGCTATTGATGATTCATTGATAATTAAAGCTACTGATTTAAAAGTTGGTTTTGAAACTAAAATACCAGTACATATTGAAACAGAGGGAAGTACTTCTGTATTCTGTGATAAGTTTTTAGGAATATTGAGATCATTGCCAGAAGGTGATGTTGATTTCATACTGAAAGATAATGAAAAGCTTTTAATAAAACCTGTTGATAAAAAAATTGATTTTCAGTTGAAAACAATATCATCAGAAAAATTTCCCGAAATACAAAGTGTCAACGAAGATAACTTTTTTGAATTTCCTCAGAGAACATTTAATGAAATGATATCTCAAACAGTTTTTTCCATTTCAGATGATGAAACAAGATATTTCATGAATGGTGTATTCATGGAAAAAAACGGTGATAACATAATAATGGTTGCAACTGATGGTAGAAGATTGTCTTATATTTCAGAAATACCTGAAAATAGTATAGATGATTTTACAGGTGTAATAATTCCCTCAAAAATATTAAATTTAATTAAAAAACTATCCTCTGGTGAAGGCAATTTATCTATAGCAGTTTCAGAAAAAACACTATATGTGAAATTTGATAATCAGAAAGTATACTCCACATTGATTGATGGACAATTTCCTAATTACAATAGGGTTATTCCTGAAAAACAGGACCACAGTATAACAATAAATAAAAAAGATTTTTCAGATGCTTTAAAAAGAGTTTCTCTTTTAGCTGAACAAAAATCTAAAAGAATATTTTTATCAGTATCGGGACAGAATATATCTCTAAAATCCGAAGAAAGTGATATAGGTGTTGCAAAAGAAGACTTTTCTTGTGTTTACGATGGTCCTGATCTTACTATTGCACTTAACTGTCAATATTTACAAGATCCTTTAAAAGTTATCAACGATGAAGAAATAAGCATAGATTTTACAGAATCAAACAGAGCAATTACTCTTAATTCTGTTCCTCATAAAAACTATTTTCACATAATAATGCCAATGCAGATGGATTAGCATTGCCTCTTTGCAGTATAAAACTGAAAAACTTCCGGAATATAAAAGAATCTGAAATTAACACAGATGCTCCGGAAGTTTTTTTTGTAGGAAACAATGGGCAAGGAAAGACAAACTTATTAGAGGCTATCTATTTTTTATGCTATGGAACCTCATTCAGAACCAGAGATGATTCGGTTATATGCAATAATAATTCAGATTTTTTTAATACATCTGCTGAATTCAAAATTTCAGAGGATGATCATAATAAGATTCAGATTAGTTTTGATGGGAAAAATAAAAAAATAAAACTCAATGATAAAATTGTATATGATAGAAAGGATATTGTTCGAAATTTACCATGTATAATCTTTTCACATAATGATATTAGTTTTGTAAATGGAACACCTGAGAAGAGAAGACTTTTTCTCGATCAGACTCTAAGCCTCTATAATCCATACTATATAGATTTATTGAGAAAATATAAAAAAATTCTCAAAACCAGAAATCATCTACTGAAAGAAAGGAATACTGAATTATTAGATGTATATGATGATCAATACATTGAATTAGGTTTGGAATTACAAAAAAAAAGAGAAGACATTACAGAATTATTTAATCCTGCTTTTAAAGATAAATTCAATCAAATTTCCAAATTTAATGGGGATCTTGAGATGAAGTATCATTCCACTTGGAAAAAATTTAAGAATATAAGAGAAATTAAAGAATTTTTGCGCAGTAAACTCAATTTTGAATTGACTACTGGTATAAGCAGTTCCGGACCTCATAGAGATAAATTGATATTTTCACATAATGAAAAAGATTTTTCAGATATAGGATCCACAGGACAGATGAGATTAATTTCACTTATTTTAAGAATTATACAAGCTGATTTTTACTCTAAAACAACGGAAAGAAAACCATTATTGCTTTTAGATGATGTTTTACTTGAATTGGATTCGGAAAAAAGAAGAATGGTCCTTGATAACCTCCCCCCTTATGAACAGGCTTTTTTTACTTTTCTTCCAAATGAAGACTATTTTAAATACCATAAAAAAAATACAATTGTTTATTCGGTAAAAGATGGAGAGTTTAACAAAATTGGATAAAGCAGGTGATGTATTAAAAACTTTATCTATATTCAGTGATAACAATCTTGAAAGAGCTCAGAATTATTCAAAAATGTTTAATTCCTGGGAAAAAGTAGTTGGTAAAAAAATAGCAGGTTATTCCCGTATAAAGGATCTGGATAAGAATTCTCTTATTATAGAGGCTGATCATCCAGCAATTATTCAATTAATTCAGCTACAATATAGTGATACTCTGGCCAGGTTAAATAGAAATTATCCGGAATTAAAAATTAATGATATGAGAATACTTTTAAAGGATCCGAATATTGTATACAATAAAAATAAGCTTCAAATGAAACTAAATGAAGAATTCAATAAATCAGATGAAACTGAGAAAAGTGAAGTTGATTTAAGCAAAATTGATAATGATAAATTCAAAGATCTATTATTGAAAATGAAGAAAAGGTCTAAGGTGTAAGTGGAAGAGTTGACAATGGGGGAATTTAAAATTTATATTAACAAGAATTATAAATTTAGTATGATGAAAATTTCTTTATCCATATTCAGGAGTATTTGATGAAAAGAACATATCAACCAAGTAAGGTTAAAAGAAATAGAAAGTTTGGTTTCAGAGCTAGAATGAAGACTAAGTCCGGTAGGGCTGTTTTAGCTAGAAGAAGAAGAAAAGGTAGAATCAAACTTTCTGTAGCTGATGAGAAAAAACCTTACTAAGAAGGAACGATTAGGTAAAAGGTCAGATCTTGAAAATATTTTTGCTTCTAAAAAACAATTTAGTTGTAGAGGAGCAAAATTAATATATATTTCAAACGATCTGACCTTTAATCGCTTTGCAATTGCTCTGGTAAGAAAGTACGGTAATGCTGTGGAACGAAATAGATCAAAGCGTTATCTTAGAGAGATCTATAGGAATTTAAAAGAATCCATAGTTCCTGGTGTAGATATAGTTATAGTTTTATATCCGGGAAATTATTCGTTTTCTGACAGAAAAAATCAGTTTTTTTCCTTATTGAAGAGGGGAGAACTTGTTTAGTTTTATAAAAAATATAATTAAATATCTTTTTATCGGAATTATTCTATTCTATAAAAAACTTATATCTCCATTATTACCAAAAAGTTGTAGGTTTTATCCTACATGTTCAACTTATTCTCTTGAAGCTATTAAAAAGTATGGACCTTTTAAAGGTTTATACCTGTCAATAAAAAGAATTTTAAAATGCCATCCATTTCATCCGGGTGGACATGATCCTTTACCTTAAAGGACATTGGAGTTTAAATATGGATAAGAAAACACTTCTGGCTGTTATACTGTCAGTAATTGTTATGACTGGTGGGTATCTGATTCAGAACAAATTTGCCCCTCCCGTTCCTGTTGAAGAAAATCAGCCGGAAAGCACTGAAACTGTAACTACTTCAGAAGTAGAACCTGTAGCAGCTTTAGAGAGTGAAGTAATTGTATCGGATATTGTTGCAGTTGATGAGAATATCCCTGCAAAAGAAATTAAAGTAAAAACTAATTTTTATGATATTACTTTTAATACTTCTGGAGCAGTTATTTCTTCATTGATATTAAACAATTATGAAGATTATAATACAGAATATCCAATAGAAATGATAAATAGTATAGATGAATCCTATTTTGCTTTTAATTTAAACTTTGATAATAGCAGTGATTTTTTAACTGATAATTTTCACTATGAAAAAAAAGGCAACGGTGTCTATGAATTTTATAGAGATTTTCAGAGAAAAAATAATGATGGATCTCTTGGTAATCCCTTTAGAGTCATTAAAAAATATACATTTGCTGAAAATGAATATTTATTTAAAATAGATGTAACTGTTATTGATTCTCCATATAGAAGTTATGCTCTTTCTTTTGGTCCTGATATAGGTCCTACATATAAAAAACTGGATGGACGAAATGAATATAGAAAATACTATTCATTTTCCGATGGAAAAAGAGAAAATCATAAATTAAAGAAAGATACTGAAACTATTAACAATCAGGTTAAATGGGCGTCTATCAATGGAAAATACTTTTCCCTTATTGTCATTCCTGAAAATATGACCAGCAGTATAAGATGGAACAAGAATTCTGTTGAAGGGTATGACAATTCATCTGAATTATTTATTTCCAACAGTATTAATTCCAGTACTACCAGTGATTCTTTCTATGTATATGCCGGTCCTAAAAGTACAGATTTTCTAAAGATGTACGATGTAGCAGAGAATAATTCCTTTAATTTAAGTGACGGGAAATTATCTGAAGTGATTGATTCAGCGAGTATTCCAGGATTGGGCTGGTTATCTAATATTTTGAAATATATACTTATCTTTTTTCATAAGCTTATTCCAAACTATGGTGTAGCCATAATTCTATTAACTATTTTAATTAAGGTTATTCTCTACCCAGTTACCCATAAGAGTATGGAATCAACTGGTAAAATGCAGCTTGTTCAGCCGAAACTTAAAAAACTGCAGGAACAATATAAAAATGATCCTGCGAAATTGAATGCGGCAACAGCTGAATTGTATAAAAAAGAAGGTGTTAATCCCTTAGGCGGATGTCTTCCAATGTTAATGCAGATGCCGGTTTTCTTTGCATTATATGGTTTATTAAACAGTTATTTCGGATTAAGAGGTGCTGTTTTCATTCCCGGTTGGATAGATAATCTATCATCTCCGGAACAAATATTTACATTGCCCTTTTCAATACCTCTGCTGGGGTGGACAGCTGTCAGATTGCTGCCTTTCCTCTATCTGGGTACTCAGCTGGTAATGTCGAAAATTACTCAGGCTTCCACACCATCAACAGGTCAGAGTAATTCTCAAATGAAAATGCTTACTTTAGGTATGCCAATTATGTTTTTCTTTATTTTATATGATATGCCCTCTGGTCTCTTGTTATATTGGACTATGACTAACCTGCTAACAGCTGTGCAGCAATATTTCATCAATAAAAGCAAGAAAAAACTTGCAGCTTCTTAAAGTGAGCTCCTGAAAGAAAATGACAACCAGGAGTTGACTATGATAAAAGAATTTGAAGGTAAGACCGAAAAAGATGCAATATCAAAAGCTGTATCTGAACTCGGTCTCCAGCAGGACGAATTTGATGTTGAAGTACTGGAAACAGTATCAAATGGATTCTTTAAAAGAGGATCTGTAAAAATTCGCGTGCATGTAGAAGGTAATAATTCAGTTCCTTCACAGATGAGTTTTGATAATGATTTAGAAAAAGAAACGGCAGCGTTTGTTACTAATGTTATTGAAAAAATGGGTTTTCCCGGTAATGTTTCTGTAAATTTCAGAGATGATAGAAAAATTGGTTTGGATATTAAATCAGATCATTCTGCAATTCTTATCGGAAAAAAAGGTAAAAACATGGATGCAATACAATTGCTGGCTAATGTTTACCTGGGTAAGATTACTAAATCTGATGAAAAACCTGCAAGAGTTATTATTGATTCAGAAAACTATAGGCGTAGAAGGGAAGATAATATAATTAGAATGGCTCAGAAAACGGCTGAACAAGTTTGTCGTTCAAAAAATTCTAAACTTATGGAACCTATGAACCCTTTTGAAAGACGTTTAATTCACACAGCATTAAACGAAATGACTGATGTTATTACTAAAAGTGAAGGTGATGGTCTTTATAAACAAGTTAGAATAATCTACAAAGGTAGCAGAGAATAGTTTTTGTCCCTGTGGATAAAGTGTTTATAACTATAAAAAAAGCAGCTTATATAAATTAATTATTTATATTTAAGCTGCTTTTTTATTTATAAAGTAAATTTTTATACTGAATAAGTTATAAATATACATATTTGCATATAAAATAGAGAAATTTGTGAATTTTTATTAATTCACAAAATTCATATACTTTCCGCAATTTGGCTTATTGTCCTGTTAATAAGTTGTTAATAAATAATTTTTCAAAGCTTCATTTGTATTTTCTACAAGAGTGGCCACTTTTTTGCGACTTTCAAGTTTTTGCAATTCTTCTGGTAACTCAGGTTTTACAGAGATTACTTCTTCGATTACTTCTGTAAATTTACCCGGATGTGCTGTAGATAGAACTAACATTTTAGAATCACTGTGATTTTCCTTAAACAATTTTGCGGCACCATAACCAACTGCTGTATGTGGACACATTATATAATTTTCCTTTTCATAAACTTCTTTTATTATTTCTTTTGTCTGGATATCACTTATTGAAAATGCCTTAATTTTATTTTTGAAATTATCAACATCGTTATTAAAAAGACTAGCCATTCTTTCATAATTGCTAGGAGATCCAACATCCATAGCATTGGATATTGTATGTATTGAAGGAATGGGATTATATAAACCATTTTCGAGATATTTAGGAATTACATCATTAGCATTCGTAGCTGCTACAAATTTATTTATATTTAAACCCCATGACTGTGCATATAATCCTGCTGTAAGATTTCCATAATTACCACTTGGTACAACAAAAACAGTATCCTCTTTAAGTCTGGATTTAGCCCATATATAATAAAATGACTGGGGAATCAACCTACCGAGATTAATGGAATTAGCTGAAGAAAGATTTATCTTCTTTGTAATTTCACTATCGGTAAAAGCTTCCTTCACCATTCTCTGACAATCATCAAATGATCCTTTAACTTCAAGAGCCTTTATATTGGATCCAATAGTTGTCAGTTGTTTTTCCTGCAGGGGGCTGACTCGTCCTGAAGGATATAAAATAACAACTTCTATATTTTCCTTGCCTACAAATGCCTGTGCAACAGCTGAACCTGTGTCTCCTGAAGTAGCAGTTAAAATTACAGCCTTTTTTTCCTTCTCTTCCAGTAAGGTTTCCATAGATTGCGCCAGAAAAGAAGCACCGTAATCTTTGAAAGCACAACTCTTACCATGAAATAATTCCAATATTGAAATATCATTATTGAGATCAATTATCTCAGGACTGAAAGTAAAAGCTTTTTCAGCGATACTTTGAGCTTGTTCTCTACTGAAAGTATCGTTTAGAAGTGAATAAGTCATTTCGGCAGCAATTTCTACAAATGTACTTTTTTCAGTAAAAGAATTGATTAATTTTCCAAGATCCTTTGTTTCCTGTGGAATGTATAGACCTCCGTCCGGTGCCAATCCCTGAAATAATGCCTGTGAAAAATTTACAATATTATTATTATCCCGTGTACTTATAAATTTCATAAATGCTCCTATCCTATAAATGTCTTGTGAATGGTATTTAAAGCTTTGCTTTTATCTTTATTTTCAATGACTAACGATATGTTTCTTTCAGAAGATCCCTGAGCAATGGCCAGAATATTTATTCCATTATCACCTAATGAACTGAATAATTTTCCCGAAATACCGGTCATTCCTTTCATGTTTTCACCAATTACTGCAATTATCTCCAAATTATTTCTTACATCTATTCTATTTATTTTTTTTGTTTTGATTTCGTATTCAAGTTTTTTATTTAAAAATTTGATAGCTTTTTCTACCTCTGAACTTCTACATACAATGCATATGCTGTGTTCTGAGGAAGCTTGAGTAATCATAATTATATTAATTTCCGCTTCAGCCAGGGCGCCGAAAATAGAAGAGGCTATTCCAGGTATTCCAAGCATTCCTCCACCTTCCACATTAATAAATGAGACATTATCAATTGATGCAATACCTGTTATGGCTCTTTCTCTTGTTACAGGTCCAGAGCTGATAGTTGTTCCCTTTACTGCGGGATTTAATGTATTTTTGATTATGACAGGAATATTCTTTTCAATTGTAGGCATAAGCGTATAAGGATGGATTACTTCAGCTCCGAAATAAGATAACTCCATTGCCTCTTCTATACTAAGCTGAGGTATAACAAAAGAGTTTTTAACAATTCTGGGATCAGCTGTTAAAACGCCATCAACATCAGTCCATATTTCAACAATTTCACAGTTCATTGCTGCACCGATAATAGCAGCTGTATAATCACTACCATTACGGCCTAAAGTTGTAGTAATACCCTTTTCAGAACCTGAAATAAAACCGGTAATTATATAAATAGTCTCTTTATCTGACAATTTTTTACGTATTAATTCATAACTTTTATCAAGAAAAACATTACTGCTTCCATAATTATCATCAGTAATAATTATTTTTCGAGCGTCGACAACTTCTGATTTTCTTCCAATAGCATTGATGTAAGCAGAAGTCATTGTACAATTTAATCGTTCACCAAAGCTCATTAGGAGATCTTTGGTTCTCAGTGAGCATTCCTGAACCAGTTCTACACCATGAAGGATATCTTTTAATTCATCGAGTAAAATAGTAATGGAATTTAATACTTCAGTTTTTGATTTATCACTGAATAATTTTTCTATTGCTGTGTTATGAAGCTCTGTTAATTCTTTTAATTGATCTTTGTAATTACGATTCCCGTTTTCAGCATTTTTTGATGCTTCTATGAGAAGATTGGTAATTCCTTTCATTGCAGAAAGCACGACGTAGTTGTTTGTTTTCTCTTCTAATACAATATTTAATGTTTTTTTAATTCTCTGTCCATCGGCTAGGGAACTGCCGCCAAATTTCTGCACCTTCATGAGATTCCTCTATTGATGTTATTTATTCCATATTATATCTTTTCCTAAAAAGAAATGAATATATAGTTTGCAATTATATATAATCAGAAAGGTGTTTTCCATGCATAAATATTTAGTTGAGGGAGGTTTTCCCATAAAAGGGAAAATAAAAGCTAATGGTAACAAGAATGCTGCCCTTCCCTGTATTGCAGCGACTCTTCTGACAGATGAAGAAGTTATATTAAGAAATATTCCGGAAATTGAAGATGTACATGTAATGTTCGATGTATTGAAATATCTAGGATGTGATGTAGAAAGAATCAAAGAACATGAATACAAAATCATAACCACTGATATTAGAACTAGTGAACTGCCAGTGGAGTTGTGTGGAAAAGTGAGAGCTTCCATTTTATTTGCAGGACCTATTCTTGCTAGAACCGGCAAAGTTATCCTGCCTCCACCAGGTGGAGATGTTATCGGTAGAAGAAGATTAGATACACATTTTCTGGCTTTATCCGATCTCGGTGCCCGAATAGAGATAGATGGTGTTTTTAAATTAACTGCAAATAAACTGATTGGAGAAGATGTTTTTCTCGATGAAGCTTCTGTTACAGCAACTGAAAATGCCATTATGGCTGCAGTTCTAGCAGAAGGGGAAACCGTACTTTCCAATTGTGCTTCAGAGCCCCATGTTCAGGACTTGTGCAATATGCTCAATTCGATGGGGGCGGAAATTATTGGAATTGGATCCAATATCCTACGAATTAAAGGAAAAGAAAAACTACATGGTACTGAATTTAAAATAGGTGCTGACTTTATGGAAGTGGGATCACTAATTGGATTATGTGCGGTTACCGGTGGCGAACTTGAAATTAATGATGCAGATCCCCACAATCTCCGTATGACTAAGCTCGGTTTCAATAAATTGGGGATTAACTGGCAGCAGGATGAAAATTCTGTATTTGTACCTTCTGCACAAAAACTAAAAGTTGTTTCCGATATGGGTGGAAGCATACCTCATATTGACGATGCTCCCTGGCCCGGTTTTCCTCCGGATCTGATGAGTATAATGACAGTTGTTGCGACTCAGGTTGAAGGCACAATACTTATACATGAAAAAATGTTCGAATCGAGAATGTTCTTTGTTGATAAATTGATTGGTATGGGAGCCGGTATAATCCTTTGTGACCCGCACAGAGCCGTTGTATCCGGGCCCAGCAGGCTTCGTGGAGATAAACTAGTTTCTCCAGATGTCCGTGCAGGGATGGCCATGGTAATCGCCGCTCTCTGCGCTCAGGGACAGAGTGAAATACACAATGTCTATCAGATAGAGCGTGGATATGAGGATATTGTTAATCGCTTGAATTCCCTTGGGGCTAGAATTGATAGGAAAAAAGATATTTAAAATTTCAGGGGCTTTTTATAAGCCTCTTTTTTTTCCACAGAATTTTAAGTAAATTAAGAATTTATCCACAACTTATCCACAATAAAATGCAAATTAAATTTATATAAACCGATGTTTAGTAGTTTGGGTAAAATGTTAATATATAAGGGTTTATATCAATTTATTTATTTGAATCAGAATTAATAAATTCAATAATTAATTAATTTTATATTGATTAATGGGTTATTAACAAGTTATCCACAACCATAATGTGAATTAATTGTGTATCCTTTGCCTCTAACTGTTTTTATCACATTTTCCAGAGTATTATTATCGAGATTTAGTATTGATAGTTTCTTTCTGATTGAATTGATATATACATCTACAACCCTGGAATTACTGTTTAGTATACCCAATCTATAGTGCATGTTCTCTCTGGTGATAACTTTATCCATATTATTTGCCAGCATGGAAAGTATTTTATACTCATATACAGATAGAGGTAGTGATTGGGCATCATTTTCTATTTGGATATTTGAAAAACTGATAGTACCCCAATTAAAGAACAATGTATCATTGTTTAATAATCGCAACGCTCTTATTTCCAATTCATTGAAAAGCCAGGGATCTTTCAAAAAATCCGAAGAGCCTAATATAAAAGATTTTTCAAGAAAAATGTCTGATCCATATGTAATATAGGGGATATATTGAAATTCTATAAATTGGTTAATTAAAAATAAGTCATTAGTTGAAATAAATAATAAATCTGCCGATTTATGGGGAAATTCACTAATGAGATAATTATAATTAACTTTTGATGTCAGGTTATAAACATTTAATCTGTTAATAACTACTTCATCAGGATTAATAAAATTAAATATTTTTTTCATAATAAGTTTTTCGGGGAGCCGGACTACTCCATCTTTTGTTACGGAGTTTTATTTTTCAGATAAAAAAAGGGTCTTTTCAGACCCTGTATTTACTATCCCAGGAAAACTTGACCACTATTATCAATAGCCAATATTGTTTTACACTCACTGCATCTGAATCTTCCTGCACGGCTGGCTTTCAGTTTTTTTGAACATATAGGACATCTGAATATTTTTGGAAATACATCACTCTTAGGTGTTGTCCCATCGGGTCCAAAGAATTCAACTGCTTCATCAAGGCTGTCCTGAATGTTGAAAAACTGGGAAAAACCAAGTAATTGAAATACTTCATATACTTTGGGCTGTATTTCCAGTAATACAAGATCACCACCTCTGGGTTTGACTGATTTTAGAAATGCAGTAAAAGAACCTATTCCTGTACTTGAAACATAATTCAATCCACCACAGTGAAATATCAGTTTAGTAAATCCAGCTTCAATAGCTTTTGTTACTCTTTTCTGGAAAAAATTCGAGTTGTATGTATCGATATATCCAGTTAGATATAAAACCAGACATCCTTTGGATGTAGGAATACTCTGAAGTCTTATTTTGAGACTGTCATCTTTTTCTTCGTCAAATCCGGGTACAATGTTATTGTTGTTGCTCATGCTACCTCTTCATTTTCACATATTGAAAGTGAAGTATTCAAAATGTATCAATTTCTATTCTATTTATCGGCAATGTTTTTGTCAAATATTATATGGAAAAATACTCTTTCCTTAACAATATATTTTTAATGTATACTATTATAGTATCAAGTTTAGTATATTTTAAACATTCTGACATCTATTATATTATAAGATTGTAATTCTTTTATCAGAATATTATTATTTTATTGGGGTGAAAATAATGAATAAAGTCTTTTTTCTTTCTATATGTTTTTTCTCTTTTCTCTATAATCCACTTTTATCTGATTCGGCTGGTCTCGAATCCATTATGGATTTAAGTATATCACTGAAAGAATTGAGTTATTCAGATCCTGAATTTCTCGATACTTTAATTTCATCAGATAAATATATCATTTTAGAAGGCGCAGTAGCTTCCATTATTGAAATTGAAAGATCAGAGAATAATCTGATTTTAGATATTCATTTGATTAATGGAGAGTGGATCGGTCTTGAAAAAGTGGAAGTTTACAAATGTATCATCAATATATCGGGAAAAGAGTGGGAAGACAGGTTTCCCAAAAGAAAACCTAGAGAATTGACTTCCAATCTTATTCTTCAAAATAATCAGATTCTTGTAATTGGCAAAGTAAGTGATTATGTTATGGAGAATTCAATGCTGACTGCTGTCATTGATGCCGAATATATCAGAAAAATTCAATAGAAAACGATACTTTTGCGATCGATAGTTTCTTTTTCTTTTGAAAAATATTCTGCACGAACGATCGTCTGCTTTAACTCTCTTATATTTCCAGGCCATTTGTATTCGATCAATTTCATAACAGCTCCCTGAGTAATTTTTTTATTGCTGCCGATCTGCTCGAGAAAATGATTAGATAGATCGAAGATATCTTCTTTTCTTTCTCTTAGAGGGGGAATTTTCATAACTAAAGACGTTAATCTGTAATACAGATCACTTCTGAATAATCCCATTTCGACAAGGTCTTTCAGGTTTTTATTTGTTGCAGAGATCAGATTAAAATCTGATTTAAGCTCCCCCGTATCTCCTACCTTTGAATATGTTCCATCTTCCAGTACTCTTAGTAGTTTGGCTTGTGCTGATTTTGAAAGTTCTGCAACTTCATCTAGAAAAATAGTGCTTCCGTGAGCTCTTTCGAATACACCGGGTTTATCTATGGCATCAGTATATGCACCTTTTTTTGTACCGAATAATTCAGATTCAATCAAATTTTCAGGAATAGCACCGCAATTAACAGCCACCAGTGACTTATTGCTAAAGTTCTGTGTATGGAGTGCTTTTGCAGCCAGTTCCTTCCCTGTGCCTGTTTCTCCGTTAATTAAAACATTTAGAGTTGTACCACTGTAATCTAGAATTTCTTTTTTTAATTTATTAATCGGATTGGACTTTCCAATAATATCTTTTAAAGAATGGTGATTGATGTAGCTTATTTTTTTTTCTACAGGGTTTTTATATAAGATCTCTTTTATACACTCAATGAGCATACTTTTATCTTTTTTTTTATGTAGGAAGCTATAAGCGCCATTTTTTATCATTGAGACAACAAAAGGCAATGAAATTGACTCTGATATAAAAATGATGGGAATCGGCTGCAGTTTCAGGAGTATCGGCTGAAGTAATTCAATACTTATTCCTGTATAATCTGGATCTATGAGTATAATATCTGTGTCTTGATTTAAATGAGAAAAGGAATCTATCGATTCTATTGTCATTGGTGATAAAGTACAGTAGTTGGGAAGCCATGTACATAAATCTTTATAAAAAGATTTATCTTTGTCCAGGTGGTGTAGATTAATCATAAGATGATTATACAATCAAAAAAACAATTCAGGATTGGGATAATAGGAAAGTTTTTTTTCCATATTATCCCTATTTTTTTTTAAATTTTCATATATTCGTATACAGTATGCCAATCTGTAGAAGTTCTACCGGATATATTTTTTCCCCAGTAAATCGATATAATTGGCATTAATATTAGAAATCCCAGAAAAGCAGAAATAAAACCTGGAATAAAAATAAGTAGGGCTGCAGTAAAAACTCCGGTAATCTGAAAAAAATTGGTTTCTGGAAATATACCGTTGTTACAATTTTCATTTATTATCATTATCAGGCTTTTAACCCGTGCTACGGATAAAAAAAGACCGACTAATGAAACTGTACAGATAATACCCAATATAAGATATTCACCGAATATCGTTGTCAGGTATATTGTTAAAAACAAGTCTATTACCTGTAGTATGGAAACAGACAAAAAGAAAAAAAGAATCTGAACTGCTTTTGTATCTTTGAATAGATTTATTAGAAATTGGATGCTTAACATTAATTACCTCATGACAACTTAAATATTTTATAGATTATCAGTGAAATATAATAACTGAGAAGAGGAAAAATATAAAAGATTCTCCAGGGTTTGAAAATGGAAGAACGGAATTTAGTAAAAAATCTTACAGAAGCTTTTCTTGCGGGTCTTTTCTTTTTACCAGAGAATATTTCAAAACAATCAGGACTCCATAGCGTGAGACCAGGATTGAATTTGTCATTATTTGAATATATCCATTTGCATTTTCCTTTCAAACCACTACCTGTTAATAGTAGAGATGGAGAGGATTTCTTTATCGCAAGAATAATATCATTTTCTTTTTCTTTCTGATAATTGCTGCTGCTTCTTCCGACTAGATGCAAATCGGGGTAAGAGTCTTTCAAATTCTTTTCGGATATGCTTATATTTTTTTTATTTGAACCGAATATGTAAATCGATTTTTTATGCTTTTCTAAAATATTCAGTAATTTCAATACAAAATCGTAGTGAATATAATTGGGGGATTTTCTTTTAAATAAAAAGTAAATACCTTTTGTTATAATTGTTGATGAAGGTAGAACAAGCGAAGCATTTGCCAGAAGCTTCCGGAACTCTTTGTTATTCCTTCCCTTTATATAATCCTTAAAATTTAATAAAACAATCTGATTTGTCTGATTATTTTCCAGCAATTCAATTATTTTATTCTCTAGATTACTCTCATCTAATATATCTACCGGTATTTTTAGAAGATTTATTCTGCTGCTGGCAGATTCAAATTCCATCTGTTTTTCTCCAATAATATGACATTGACTGCTGCTGTCGCATATAATGCAGCTGTTTCTGCTCTTAGTACATTCTCCCCGAGGAATATTGATTTAAAACCTGCTTTTAAAAGTAATTTAACTTCTCTGTCGGAGAGACCGCCTTCAGGTCCTATGACAATATATACCTGATTGAACTTTTCATTAAGGCATTTATGAAGAGAATTGTCATCAATTTTTAATTGATGACAAAAAAGTCCCGGTCCTTCATTCTTCCAGAGATGCGGGATCTTATCAATTGCCACAGGCAACTCTATTTCGGGGATTATGGCAGATCCACTCTGTTGCATGGCTTCTATGGCTATTTTTTTCCATCGAGATCTTTTTTTCTCGATATCTTTATTGTTATCAAATCTGGGAACAGCGTGATCACTTAAAACAGGAATTATTCTTTTTACACCCGATTCTACAGCCTGCCTTATAATGAGATCCATTTTTTTGCCTTTAGGCAGACATTGAACAAGAGTTATTTCAATCTTTTCAGTTTTTTTTGATTCAATTAAAATTAAATCAATTATACAGGACTCTTTTTCAATCTTAGAAATGGTAATCTGCCAGTTATTCCCTTTTTTATCCAGACCTGGAAATGAGTCACCGGCTTTTTTTCTGATTACATTGCAGAGATAATGAAAATCATTGTCTTTCAGTATTATTGATTTTTCTCCCTTGAAGGAGTCAGGCAATATAAACTGTTTCATGTTTATCCGCTAATTGCTTTTAAATAAAATTTTCTGCTTCTGGGACCATCATATTCACAGAAATAGATACCCTGCCATGTGCCCAGAGTCATTTTCCCATTACTTACAGGCACTGTAACTGATAAACCGGTTAAGGTTGCTTTTATATGTGAATCTGAATTCCCCTCGAGATGTTTATAGGAATCTTTATAGGGAATCAGTTTGTTCAGAGATTTTATCATGTCACTTTTTACAGAAGGATCAGCGTTTTCATTAATTGTGATGCCCGCTGTTGTATGAGGGGAATAGATGACTACTATTCCCTCATTTACAGATTCTGAAACAAAGTCAGATACAGTTCTGCTGATATCTACCATTTCTGATCTTTTATGAGTCTGAATATGGATTTCTTTAAAACTCATAATTTTTCTCTTTGATTAATTCTACTGCTTTAATCAGAGATTCATCGTATTGCAGATCATATACAGGAGGGTTGTCGACCATTCTGTTTGATTCAGAATTTATCAATCGTTTTATTGTGTCATTAGATAATACAATTTCATCTGAACGAAGATCTTCTATAAATGAATTGATCGACTGCTCAGTTAAATTATCTTTTATGACAAATTCTCTGATCAGGTTTTTTTCTATAATCTGTGCATAAGATTCAAGTTCATCGTCTGAATATTCCGGTAGTTTTATTTCAATGTCCGGTTCGATACCCACTTTATCTATACTTACTCCTGAAGGAGTGTAATATCGTGCCATAGTCAGTTTTATTGCGCTTTGGCCCAAACCTACCATAGTCTGTACAGATCCTTTTCCATAAGAAGTTTGTCCGATAACAACAGCTCTTTCCCTGTCTTTCAATGCACCGGTCAAAATCTCTGATGCCGATGCTGAGCCGTTGTCAATTAATACAGTAATTGGAATATCGTTATCGACAATTTTTCCCCTTTTAGCATTATATATCTCATTTTCACCTTCAATACGCGATTTAGTGCTGACAATAACTCCATCACTGAAAAAATAATCGGCAATCTCTACAACAGAAGATAATAAGCCTCCTGGATTTCCCCGCAAGTCAATAACCATTGCCCTGTATTTATTTTTTTTAAATTCACGTAGAGCATCTTCAATCCTCTGTGCAGTAAAAGGAGTAAACTGAATAATCCGCAAGTAACCGATATCATCACCGATCATAGCTTCTTTAACTGTGGGAATCTCTATATTTGCTCTTTTAAGAGTAACGTCGAAAGTTATGTTATCTCCTCTTAAAAAAGTTACATCAACTGGAGTTCCCGCTTCCCCTCTAAGTAAATTGGACACATCGTTTGTGCTTAAATCCTTTGCAGTTTCACCATTAATTTTATATATATAATCTCCGCTGTGAATTCCCGCACGATATGCAGGGGTACCCTCAATAGGAGAGACGACTTCCACATATGGTTTTCTGCCATAGGGATTGTCTTCATCAAAAATAGTTGATTTTGAAATATAAAGACCGACACCTCCGAATTTTCCCTGTGTTGTATCTGTTAGTGATTGTACTTCGGTCTCATCTAAATAAACTGAATAGGGATCATCAAGGCTTTCAAATAAGCCATCCATGGCTCCTTTGAATAGTTCCTCCGGAGGAATTTCATCAATATAATTATTTAAAACATAATAATAGGCGTTTTTCAAAAGATTCATATATTTTTCAACATCTCTGTTGTATGAGTAATTATTCTGGGCGGAAACTGATGTTACAGAAACTGTAAATATCAGGATAATTACCGCTAGAGTTAATGACGAGGTAATTCCCGCCCATATAAGTCTTTCTTTTTTTCTTTTCATAATAACTTCCTTATCATTATATGTTACGATATATAGGTATATATGGAAAACATCTTTAATGCATTACTTGACCGGTTATCTTAACAAACTTAAAATTACTTGAGTATCATTATATTATAAAATAATAAAAAAAAAGGAGACTTGATGCAGATTCTGTCTATTGCCAGTGGAAAAGGTGGTGTTGGAAAATCACTTGTTGCGGCAAATCTCTCTATAGCTCTGGCTAAGGCAGGGAAGAAAGTCGTTCTTGTTGATCTCGATTTAGGGGGATCAAATTTACATCTTATTCTTGGAAACAGGATACCAGAAAAAGGAATAGGTACATTTTTAAACAGGCCTTTTACCACTATCGATGAAATAATCTATGAAACAGATTACAGTAATCTATTGTTTATCCCCGGTGAAGCCGAGTTACCCGGTGCGGCAAATATCAGTAGTGCCCAGAAAAGAAAACTGATTAAAAAACTACTCACGCTCGATGCGGATTATCTAGTTGCAGACCTGGGAGCAGGAACCAGTTTCAATACAATGGATATGTTTCTCCTGTCCGGCCAGGGTTTAATAGTCACAACACCCACATTAACTGCAACTCTTAATGCCTACCTATTCTTGAAAAACGCCGTATTCAGAATAATGAGTGCTTCTTTTGCAAAAAAATCTCCTGCTTATCAATATCTTGAATCTCTCAGAAAAGATGGAGAATCACTACAGAAGGTCTTTATACCAAGGCTCGTTGAGAATATAAAAAAAATAGACCCGGAAAGTTATGAAAAGTATATGGAGAGAATTAAAGGGCTTCAACCGCGATTAATACTCAATATGCTTGAAGATCCGAAAGATGCTGCAAAAGCAGGAAAATTACGCCATTCATGTAAAGAGTATCTGGGACTGAATCTCGATCATCTCGGGATTATGTATCGCGATGAACTGCAGACAATTGCATTGAATTCTCGTTTGCCAATAGTCTCTTATAAACCCAGATCCGTATTATCACAGGCTATATTTAGAATTGCCGATAAGATAATCGAACATGAAGGAGATATCAGCACCAGGCCTCTGTCATTCGATGACAGTGAAACATCCTTCCAGGTTGCGGAACTGGAAGCAGAAACCGACTTTAATTCAAAAATGCAATCACTGGAGGAATTACTCGATTGCGGAGCGCTGACACAAGGTGATTTAATTGATACGATAAAGAGTCAGCAGTTTGAATTGAATATGCTGAGAAGAGAAAACCGTTTTTATAAAAATAATTTTCTCAAAAACAGTAAAAAATAAAATTAAGGATCTTTAATGTTATATATTAATTTCCCGACATGGTTGAAGCCGGAGATTATACCCGGTTTACCAGTGCGTTGGTATGGACTGATGTATCTTGTTGCTTTTGCCATTACTTTTTACCTTTTTAAGCATCAGGTCAAAGAAAGGAAGATCGATGTTATTGAAGATGATATTGTCAATTTTATCTTCTGGACAATTGTCGGACTTTTAATCGGTGCACGAGTTTTTGCCGCTCTGGTATATGATACAACAGGGCTGTATTTATCTAAACCATGGTTAATTTTCTGGCCATTTATGAATGGGCGATTTGTAGGATTGCAGGGAATGTCCTACCACGGTGGTGTGATAGGCGCAATAATCGGATATGTGACTTATTGTAAAGTGAAAAAATTCGATGTTCTTTTATGGGGAGATATGCTCACAGCTGCCATACCAATTGGTTACACATTTGGTAGACTGGGCAACTTTATAAATGGAGAACTCTATGGAAGGGTAACAACATCGCCATTTGGTATTGTATTTCCCTATGCTCAGAAATTTTCTACATCACTTGAATGGGTTCAGGATACTGCTAATTCAATTGGTATGGAAATAAGTGGATTATCAGCTGTTAACCTGCCTCGACATCCCTCTCAGTTATATGAGGCTTTTTTCGAAGGTATCGTTCTGTGGCTGATTTTATGGTTCATAGTCCGAAAGAAAAAACCTTTTAATGGTTTTATCATCGGGTCTTATATGATTGGATACGGAATTTTCAGATTTTTTATTGAATACTTGAGAGAACCCGATTTGGGAATGGATTTTCCTCTTCAGTTCGGTGCAGAAAACGGCCCCAATTACCTTTTAACCTCTTTTTTAAATTTTTCTACCGGTCAGATTCTATGTTTTTTAATGATTGCCGGAGGATTGATTTTGATCATTGTTTTATTTGTAAGAAATAAAAAACAGGAATTAATCGAAAAACAGCCGATTAATAGAGAGAGAAAGGATATGAGGAAACTCAGAAAAAAAATTAAATGAAATTAAATGCAATACTAATAAGTTGTATCTTTTTATTAACTCTTCCTCTTTTCGGGGAAGAGTTTTTTATTGAAGAATACAATTATACTGTTTTTATACCCGAAGGTTGGAATGTTCTCAATTCAGAAAATCTGGCAGAACTGTCATTTGTTTCAGATGATCAGACAGTTGTTTTTCAGATCTCTACATTTGAAGGTCAGAAATATGATTCCTCCCGGGATATGTTCAAGGATCTGACAGGATCTATTAATAAAGAAAGCGAAGGAACCTCTTTTGAATATAATGGTGATGATTGTTATATAGCCGATATTTCTTTTGACAATGGAGAGGGTGATATTTTAAGGGGCTGGTTTCTGTTTATCAACCGCGATGACAGAGATTATTATTTGCTCAGCTTTGCCGGTCTTGATTTTTATGAAGAGAAACTTCCCTTTATCCTATCTGTCCTGGACAGTTTTCGTATCGAAAGTGATGGGGACAAACTGAAACCCGGTGCGGTCAGTCAGTTTTATTATCCCTTTCCGGGAAATGAACAAGATATGGCTCAGATGGTTCTCAATGGGAATATTGTGAGTTTCAATACAGATATCAATGAATTTGAAGCATCACAACTCGTTATTGAGAGGGAAGCCAATATGATGATCTACTATCAGGATCTTGGAGATAAACCTCTTTTTGAGGAGGCATGGAAAAGATACTACAATATCATTTTCAGAGATAATTACAGCCGTTTTACAACTCTTGCAGAATCATTGCGGAACAGCAATATCGGGAAAAATGATAGAGAGAAAGCAATAATAATTCTGAACTGGATTCAGAATTTCGAGTATACAAGCTCGGGAACTTTTTCAGACCTGCTTTCACCTATTGCAGCAGCTTCTCATGAAAAGGGTGACTGTGATGCTCGTGGTCTGGCCTACTCTATTATATTGAGGCATCTGGGAATTGATTCTCTACTTATGGTTTCCTGGCAATATAAACACTCAATGAGCGCTGTTGACGTTCCTGGAGATGGTGCCCGAATTCCTTTAGGAGATAAGACTTATATTGTCGCTGAAACAACAGAAGTCGTTGATATGGGTATGATCCCCCAGTCTATGGCCGATGGCGATAAATGGATTCCTGTCTCATTTTTCTAAATTTTTTAAATAGTACATAAAAAAAAACAGGATTTGTAATAAAATAGAGATGAAAGAAATATGAGTACAACAAAAATAATACTGAAGAAAATTAAAAAAACACCTTATCTCAAGCCTTCTTTGGCATTTATGCTTTTATTTATTGTTGCCGGAGCATTGGTTTATTATATAGAGTCCGGGAAAAATGACCATTTCGAGTCTTTTATTGATGGTTTCTGGTGGGCGATAATAACCTTTAGTACTACTGGATATGGTGATAAATATCCTATAACACTCGGCGGGAGAATCATTGCTGTAATCACAATCTTTTTTGGTATTGCAGGAATGAGTTTTTTATCCGGTGTATTTGCCTCTGTTTTTGTAGACAGAAATTCTAGAGCCAGGAGGGGTCTTGTGGACTTTCCAAAAATAAAAGATCATCTAATTATATGCGGCTGGAGCGACGAAATAAGAGAGATTCTTGAAGATATTGTTGCATTTTCCAATAGTTATACTTCAGATAAGATCATTATTATATCGAATATTCCAAGTGAAACAATTGAATCATTAAAAGAAAATAACAAATTGACAGATCTTAAATTTGTTCGCGGTGATTATTTCTCTGATACAGCACTTAGAAGAGCCAATGTATCACAAGCTAAAAAAGTGCTTATACTATCAGATTCATTTGAGAGTAATGCCGATGCAGAGGCTGATTCTAAAACAATAATGACGGTTATGACAATTAGAACTTTGACCAAAGATGTATATATCTGTGCCGAGATGATAAACAGGAAATATGAGAGCAACCTTAAACAAGCTATGTGCGACGAAGTTCTATTTAAAAAAGATGTTTCCCAGAAGATTCTATCCTATACATCTGTGGAGAATGGTATGGGCCATATTTTTTATGATCTTTTGTCTCAGAAGGAAAATGGTTCTAGAATCACAACTCTGGAAATCGATAAACAATTTATTGATAGACCTTTTTCAGAATACAAAAAAGGTTCATCAGAATCGAGCTATATTATCCTCGGTTTGCTGGAAAATACTGGATCACCCAACAAAATGAAAATGGAAGCTCTTCGGGCAGCCCAGAAAACAACCAATGTTTCAGTCCTGGTAGATAATTTACAGAATGTTAAAGACCTGGAAGTGAATAAACCCGTTTTTGCACCGGATAATGACTATATAGTCAAGAATCACACTCTGGCAATTGTCCTGGAGAAGATAAATGAATCAGAATGAGATAATCGATAAACTTAAACAAATACCTCTTTTTGCAGGCATCTGCGAAAATGATGAATATATGGATGAAATAAGTCGTATCTGTACTATTAGAAAATTCAAAAAAGATGAAATTATCATCAAAGAAAATGAAATCGGTTCAGAAATGTTTATCGTTTATGATGGCGCTGTGGAAATTGTGAAGAAAACAAGAGCTGGTGATGACTATACAGTTGTTAAACTCAAAGCTGAATACAATGTCTTTTTTGGCGAAATGGCCCTAATAGATGATGATAAGCGTTCTGCAACAGTCATCTCTTCAGAAGATTCTATTTTTATTGTTATGGAAAAAGATGACTTTGAAAAACTTGGCAATAGGAAGCCTGAAATAGGTCTGCCAGTTAACAGAGTTATTCTGAAAACTCTCGCTTCCCGCTTGAGGAAAACAAACGAAGACATGCTGACTTTATTTGATGCACTGGTCAACGAAATACAGAGTTAATACAAAATTCGTAGCTAATTGAGAATTTAATAGTATATAAAAATATACACATAAAAATGAATAAGAAAAATCCTTGCTGATCAAATTCTTTAATTTCTTACAATGTAGGGATTTAAAAGTTTGTGGTACATAATTGAAAAGTGGTATGAAATTTGCAATATAATACTAAGAAACTTAATTGGAGCTTGAATGATGATCAAAAGCCTGAGTAGTTATATTGCTTCTTATCCCAATAGGGGATTATACAAAGAATTTGTACGAAAATCCATACATCTATTAATTGCATCAATTCCCTTGATGGCTTCAATCAATCTCAGCATAACCATAGGCATATTAACTGCAGGAACACTGATCTACAGTTATTCGGAAACTTTGAGGTGTTCCGGTTCTCCGGTTTTCCTCATTTCCAATATAACCATGATAGCAGCAAGAGATCGAGATCGCAACAGATTTGTTCTCGGACCGGTTACCCTGGGATTAGGAGCGCTGCTGACTTTGTTGTTATATCCCAATCCAGCGGCTACAATAGGTATTTATGCTCTTGCATTCGGAGATGGTCTATCCAGTATTTTTGGTAAACTGTTCGGAAAACACATTATTCCTCTATCTGGAGGGAAAACATTTGTAGGTTCTCTTGCGTGTTTTACAGCTGTACTGTTTGCATCCTTTGCAGTCTGCGGTGATCTTTGGAAATCATTGTTCATTGCTGTTGTGGCTACATTTATTGAAGTACTTCCCTTAAAAGATTTTGATAACTTACTAATTCCTGTCGGTACTGCAGCATTTGCACAATTGATTTTATAATCTTATTAAATCCATAAATAGAAATTATAAACTGACCTCGAATAAAATATTGTTCCTATAAGTATCAGGATAAATGAGGCAAGTGGAAAAGGATTTATGAATAGTAATTCTTCACCGGTAATGATCAAAGCAGAAGCGATTAATATCATCAGATAACTTTTGGATTTTGAAGTGATTGCCGCACGGGTAAAATTAACAATTGTTAAGAGCCGTATGGATAAAATCATTATGAGAATACTCGTACTATCACTGATTTTATATAGGAAATCGCTGTTTATATTTGTTGGATCAATGGGCACCAGAGTGGAAATTGTAAATGATAATAGGAATATCGATAATAAAATAGTGCCGAATTTCTGAAACTTAACACCTATCGGAAATAGACTCGATGCAAAAAAACAGAATAAACCGAATAACCTGAAGAAATAAAAGACTCTTGTAACGATAACACCGAAATATGGTGATAGATCGAGGGAAATTAATTGAAACTGAAAAAGCCTGATTGTCTGAAGGGAAAGGCTGAGGATGAAGAGTATGAAAAAGAATATTTCCGGTGAAATCTTCTTCTTAAAATAGTGAAACAGTAATAAAGATGTAATAATTGAAAAGGCAAAAACTACAGCAGCCAATATTATTGTCCAGTATATAGAACTTTCTGTAGACTCCGGAGAAAATCCCTTTCCTTCAATCAGGAGAGTAATAAGCTTGTCTATTGAGAATATTCCATTTTTTTTCAGGTATAAAAGAGACAATGTATAAAGTATAGATAAAGAAATAGAAATCGTTAAAGTTACCTTTATCAGAGTATTTCTTAGTGATAATGTCATATTCTTATTAAAAACTACTTTAATTAAAAGGTCAAAAGCTAAAAAAACTTTTGTTTTTTTATTTTTGTTCGATAAAGAAAGAAGAGGAGTTTCCATGAAAAGAATTTTAGTTATATGCAGCTTAATATTGATATCTATCGCCCACCTTTTCGGTGGAGACACAGCGAGGTTTGTGAATCTTGGATTTTCAGGCGATGGATCATACTTTATGTTTGCACAGCATGGATTCAAAGCAGATACTGGAAAAGCATATTCCGATCTGTATATTGTTGATGTGAATAAGAATATTTTTACTTCCGGTGGTGTGAAACACGGAGAATACGATACCCTGATAGAACCAGGTCAGTCGACTGATGGGGCTTTATATACATTATTGGAAGATTCTATTAACCAGCGAAAGAGGTTTGGAATCTCTTATCTGGAAAAAGGACGCCCATTGTATATTCGAATAGCGGCTACTGAAGAGGAAGAAGTTTCCAATAATCTTCAATTTAGAGATTTCGAAACAGAAATGAAATACACCATTGATCTTCAGCAAAATGTTGAGGGTGAAGCTATGGCTGAAAAATCAACCTTTTATATAAATCTGAGTATAGAGTACAAAAATGGTGTGAATAAGGAATTTAGAATCGGTCATCCAGATTATCAGAGAGCAGACATTATTGAATATAATATCAATAGGATTCTTTTATCACCGGGAGAAGATTCTCTTGTTTTTATAATTAGCAAAAAAGACAATGATTTAAATGTCAGGTATATGATTGAAACTATTAAAATCAAGTAAAAGAGCTTCTTCAATCAATTAATGGGATTTCTCAATATAGAGGAATCCTTTTTTGTTTTTATGGATCAATAATGATCTTGTGATTTCCAGACCAATAGTTATAATAGGGATACTATTAAATTTTTTCGGAGGACTATATGCGAATTGGGCAGATGTTTTATCAGACACTTAAAGAGGTTCCTAAAGAAGCCCAGATCCCGAGCCACCAGCTTATGTTCAGAACAGGAATGATACAGCAATTATCAAGCGGGATTTATAATTATCTGCCACTGGCATTAAAAAGTATCAGGAAAATTGAAAAAATAATCAGAGAGGAGCTCACAAAAAGGGATTGCCAGGAAGTGCTTCTACCTATTGTGCAGCCTTCTGAACTCTGGAAAGAAAGTGGGCGATGGGACTTTTACGGAGCGGAACTTCTCCGTTTCAAAGATAGAAAAGATAATGATTTCTGTCTCGGGCCAACTCATGAAGAAGTTATTACCGATATGGTTAGAAAAAACCTTAAATCGTATAAACAATTGCCATGGAACCTTTTCCAGGTACAGTCTAAATTCAGAGATGAAGTCAGACCCCGATTCGGATTGATGAGAGGGCGTGAATTCATTATGAAGGACGGGTACAGTTTTGATGTAGATGAAGAAGCGTCAAAAGTAACTTATAGAAAAATGTATGAAGCCTATCAATCTATATTCACAAGAACTGGTGTCCAGTTTAGAGCTGTAGAAGCTGTTACAGGAAACATCGGTGGAGATATGAGCCATGAGTTCCAGGTTCTTGCCAAATCCGGAGAAGATCTGATTATGAGCTGCAACAGCTGTGATTATGCAGCCAATGTTGAAAAAGCATCTTCTGTGTATGAGAAAGCTGAAGTTGATTCGAATGTATTTCTCAAAATTGAAGAAGTTCATACACCAGGGCATAAAACTATTGATGAAGTTTCTGCTTTTCTTGATAAAGACAGTCACTCTTTTATCAAGAGTCTTGTATACATAATTGATGAAGAACCTGTACTGGTGCTTATCAGAGGTGATAGAGACCTTAATGAGGCAAAACTAATGACTTATTTCGGAGCAAACTCTGTTGAACTTGCCGACGATAAAACTATAGAAGAAATCAGTGGATCAGAACCGGGATATGTTGGACCTGTCGGGCTGAAAAAAGCTGTCAAAATTGTAGCGGACTTTTCTGTATTCGGAAATGAAAACATGATTACCGGTGCAAATAAGAACGAGTACCATATAATAAATGTCAATCCCGAAAGAGATTTTGAAGTGGCAGTTGTTGATGATTTCGGTTTTGTTTCAACTGGAGATAAATGTCCCCGCTGTGAAGGTTCTCTTGAGGATCATAGAGGGATTGAAGTAGGACAGGTTTTCTTCCTCGGTACAAAATACAGCAAGAGCATGAGTTGTACCTTTCTCGATAAAGATGGTAAAGACCAGCTTGCAGTGATGGGTTGTTATGGAATCGGTGTGGGAAGAACAATGGCTGCTGCTATTGAACAGAACCATGATGAGAACGGAATTATCTGGCCTGTATCAATTGCCCCTTTTGAGGCGGTTGTACTTCCTCTTCAAATGAATAACGAAGATGTTGTATCCACAGGTGAGTCTATTTATTCAGACCTGAAAGAGATGGGTATTGATGTTGCTCTTGATGACAGACCTGAAAGAGCGGGATTCAAGTTTAAAGATGCAGATCTAATCGGATATCCCGTGCAGGTCGTTATTGGTAAGAAATCTCTTGAAAATGGTGTTGTCGAAGTGAAAATCAGAAAAACCGGGGAAAAAACAGAAGTTCCTCTCAAAGAAGTTTCTAAGTACGTTCAATCTTATATAAACAAAGAGAAATCAAATAATTAATTTAATTGTTATAGACCGCCCCGCTTTTTGAGTGGGGCGTTTTTTTGAGCCCTATGTTTTTTTCGATAAAGTGATATAATCTTATAGTATGAAAAGATTTCAGCTTATTCTATTAATGACAATTCTCTCAACATCAACTATATATGCTGTTGAAAATTTCATATTGGAAGTTGAGTCTGGTATAACCTGGCTTCACAATGAAGCTTATGGTATCGGTGGATCAGGAGATAAAGATCCCGATCCCATACTTTACAGGATAGGAGCAGCCTTTCCCATCTATTTCAACGATTCTTTTTTTATCAGACCATCTCTGACCTTCATGAGTAATTACTGGCATTTTGAAACTGATAACAACTGGGCAATGCCTGTAGATGAAATGTTTGATAATGTTGCAGTATTATTTCTTTTATTAGATACAACACTTGGTTATCAAATAAATTTTAAATCATTCTCTCTAGGTTTTTTCGCCGGCCCTGCTTTTAATTTAAGAATTCCTCTTTGGGGAGGAGAATTTTCTGATAAAGGTGAAATGGCCTCATACTTTTACAAAGAGGCAAATTTTATTGATATAACAGCAGGATTTTTCTTTTTAATCCCTCTTTCCGATAAGATTGGCCTGACAATCAAAGGGGACTCATGGATTCCCATAGATAACCTATGGTCCACCAGCGGACTCCCCTTTTCCGATGGCCTGATGGTGACTCTCAGTGCCGGAATCAGATTTACTTTTTAGACAAAGCCGTAGACTTGCTCACAAGTATGGAAACTATCGCTGAAGTAGCGACATCAATCATCACTGCAAAACCTATCAATATTGGAACAATCGGTTTAATCAGCAGATATGAATCCGTGTGGCCCGAATGTGCCTGACTATACATTGTTGATAACATATAGAGAGCTGTGTATGCTCCCAGTGATGGAATTGAAGCCAGAGTAAATGATATGAGAATAGAAAATAGTATCACCCAGAATATCTGATACAGTGTTATTTCAAGACTTGAGTAGGATTTCAATATAGTCAGAAAAGACACTGATGTTACAAGGGCTGTTCCGCTCTTTCCGAACATGGCGCTCAAGGGAAAGGTGATTGCACCGACTTTTCTTGATATTTTAAGGTTTTCCTTACCCTCTCTTGTCAGCATTGATAAAGTAAAAAACGAATCTCCACTCACCAGTCCTGTCAGTATGGGTACCGTAACAGCATAAAGTGTTTTATAGGGATTGCTTTTCCTGTCTGTTATAAAGAGAAGCAGAGGATATATTAGGAATATGACCAATATAGATGTTATAAACAATATCAGCAGAAGATCCTTGAACATGGAAATATCGGCGATCGCTTTGATTGAGCTTATTAAGCTGTATGATAAAAAGACCAGAAGTACAGGAGTTATTCTGGTAATGATCATGTTCAAATCATAGAGAATTCTCGAAAGTGAATCGAAGAGATTAAAAGTCGGTTCAGAAATCTCTCTGTCTTTGTAAAAAACAATTCCGAGAATAAAAGAGAGGAAGTACAATGGGAGAAGAATATTACTACTACCAGTTAATACAGTGAACATATTCTGTGGAAATACAAGAAATAGGGGATTCGATTGCCCGGAGAGGTTGAAAATAGTCTGTGTTTCAACAATCAACGGGATTCTTGTTGGAGATAAAATAAGTGTCATGATGACACCGATCAATACCAGAACGATTGTCGCTCCCACAATATATACTGATGTGTATAGCAGAGTTATAATTAGTTTTTTTTCTCTCCGTAATTTACAAACAGCTATTGAGAGGGAGAAAAAAACTAGAGGAAAAATGACATATCTTCCTATGTTTAATGCAAGGCCTGAATACTTAATCAGCAATTCATGACCGGACTCTCCCAATGGTATAAATAAAGCAGCCAGCGTACCTATTAGTATCCCAAGTACGGTGGTTATCCATAATTTCATATAAAGTCTCCTATTTCACTCTTGCTTCAGTAATAATCCCTCTGAAACAAGCTTTGCGAATACATCATGCGCAAACTGCGCTTAAATAATTTCTTGTTTTCTCGGAAGAACCGGTAGAGATGAGAAGAGGTTTTTCCGTTCTGTATAATTCAGCCATTGTCGATCAGCCTTTAATGGTTTTTCATCGAGAATATTACAGATAAATGCAGCATAACTATCCATTTCCGATACGGAAGTGGTAAAAGCGCATTTGAATAATCTGCTATCGCTGAAAACGGTTGAATCGGCAAAAGACTTGAAAAACCCCTGGAATCCTTTTTCAATGGGATTAATTATCTTTCTGTTTTTATTCACTATAGCAAAAGAGAGGCACCCCTCTTCGCTGGAATTGAATACTTTCAATAACTCTCTGGTCAGGTACACTGTTCCATTTATTGACGACTCAACAGACTCATCAATTTCGGAAGTTGAAAAATCAGTCAACTGATCATTGGTTTTATTTTCAGAATACACTAAAATAGCTTCATCAATTTTTTGGAAAACTCTAATTCCTTCCCGGATAATTGTCCTTGTTGAAATTACTGAGGATTTATTCCATGGAATGACTAGTAGATTGTTCTTCTGAGGTTCATTGGTGTTTTCATCTTTGGACTGTACAGGAGCAATAACACTGTTTCCTGCGGATAAATTTTTCTCAATTAATTTTCTGCCGAGGAGAGTTTCACTGCCGGCAATTAGAATTACTTTTCCCATATTGAGATTATAGTATCCTCAATATTTTTTGAGGTCAACAAGGAGTAGTCCGTGAAAATTGCAGCTGGACAGATAAATTCCATTATTGCCGATTTTAAAGGTAATAGAGAAAAAATTCTCAGGTATACAGAAAAGGGTAAAGGGCAAGGTTCAGAAATGATTGTCTTTCCCGAATTAGCACTTTGCGGTTATCCTCCTATGGATTTGCTTGATTACAATACTTTTGTTGAAGAAAATACACTTTCATTGCGATGGCTTCAGCGGCATTTACCTGAAGGTATTGCAGTTGCAGTCGGCCATGTTTCTCTTAATGTAGAGGGAACAGGTAAAAAACTTTATAACAGTGTATCTGTGCTTCTCAATGGTGAGATTTTTTTTACTCAGCACAAAACTCTGCTGCCCACTTATGATGTTTTTGATGAAAGCAGATATTTTGAATCATCTTCAGCAAGAGGAATCTTTGAAATAAAAGGGCAGAAGATAGGGATTGCTATCTGTGAGGATCTTTGGTGGGAAGCAGCAAGGGAAACAGAATCGACCTATAAGGTGGATCCTGTAAAAGAATTGCTCGACCTGGGTGCAAATATCATTATTGTCCCATCAGCTTCTCCTTACCATAAGAATAAAATTTCTAAGAGAATTTCACTTTGTCGAAAAACAATCAGAAAAGGGGCTTCATATGTTCTCTATGTAAACTGTGCCGGTGCAAATGATAGTCTGATTTTTGATGGAAATTCCATAGCAGTAAACAAGTATGGAGATTTAGTCGGAAAATTATCATCTTTTGAGGAAGATTTTGCTGTTTTTGATCTGACAAAAGATAGTGGGATTGTTGATTTTGCATATAACAAATATGAAGAGATTGAAAAAGCTCTGGTTTTGGGAATCAGAGATTATGTCCACAAGTGCGGTTTTAAAAAAGTACACCTTGGTTCTTCCGGGGGAATCGATTCTGCAATAGTTGCTGTACTGGCTGCAAAAGCTCTTGGAGCGGAAAATGTTAAAACCTTTGCAATGCCTTCTCGTTATTCTTCTGACGGAAGTCTTTCGGATTCAAAAAAACTGGCAGATAATCTCGGTGTCGATTATGAAATAATTGCCATAGAAGATATGTTCAACTCTTTTCTCGGTGCTCTAGAACCGCATTTCGGCGGTAGAGAAATGGATGTTGCTGAGGAAAATATTCAGGCAAGAATCAGGGGAACACTTATGATGGCCTATTCCAATAAATGGGGCTCCCTAGTTCTTACTACCGGGAATAAATCAGAACTGGCGACAGGGTACTGTACACTGTACGGAGATATGGCCGGGGGGCTTGCAGTCATCGGAGACCTTTTGAAAACAGAGGTATTTGACCTCTGCCGTTTTATCAACAGAGACAAAGAGATCATTCCATGGGATATTATTACAAAACCGCCTTCTGCGGAACTGAGACCGGATCAGAAAGATGAAGACTCTCTTCCTCCTTATGACATACTGGATGGTATTCTTGTTGAATACCTTATGAATCAAAGGACTGCTGATGAAATTGAAGCACTCGGCTATGAACCGGAGGTTGTAGAGCGGATAGTCGGTCTTGTGGGAAGAGTTGAATACAAAAGACGTCAGGCTCCTCCAGTATTGAAAATTTCTGAAAAAGCATTTGGTACAGGGCGAAGAATGCCTGTAGCCAGAAAAATGTATGAAACATAAAAGATAGAGACGCCTTTAAATGGCGTCTCTATTTGTCATTTTAAGAGATCAATAAATTTTTTATAATCGTAGTGAGATTTCTCAGAAGTTTTTTGCCAGAGTTTTATTGTCTTAAGAATTTTATCACTCTTACTTTCAAAATTTTTCTGATCTGTAATCTCATGTAATGCTTTGAAATAAAACCACCAGAGGAAAGATTCAAACTTTTCTTTTGAAAACCAGAGCGTTTCTTTGTAGAGATTTTGTCCGATTAACATAGCGAAGCCATCCAACGTTATCAGTTCTTTCAGAGTTTCTTTTCCGACTTTTTCTGAATATAGATTCTTTTCCGGATTATAGCTCTCAGTAAAAAATCTTAGAGTTTCCAGCAGAGATTCAATAAATACTTCTTCATAGTGATTGTCTCTGAAAATATCACGCAGATACCCTGGAATCATCCAGTCGTCGAGAAGGTTTCTGTTTAACCTTCTCCCGTCAATTGAACTGACTATGTAACCAAATTGCTCAAATATTGCCAGAAGATAGACTGTAATTTTGTTTTTTAATGTGAAATCCTTTATAAAAAATTTATTGTTTTTCAACTTCCCCACCAGGGAGTCTGTTGCCAATAGGTTTTTTATAATTTTATCTGTTATCTCTGTAACATCTCCGGTTCCCGAGGAGAAAGATCTGATAGCAATAACAGTAGATTTTATGGGAGACTTCATCTTTTTGGCCAATACTTTGAAGTCAAATGACTCGCTTTCCATATCTTTGAAAACTTCTTTGTTGACCAGCCTGTTGAGTTCGCTATAGAGAGGTTTGAAAGTCATCTCTCGGAATTCTCGATCGAGATCCTTAGTTCCGGAGCCATTTAATTTTTCTGCAATAGCAGCAATGTGATTTGATTCACTGTTTCTCAACTCGTGTATATCTGTAAATACCTGAGATTCATAACCGTTAAGAGAGATATAAAGTCCGTTTTCATGGATATCCCTGCTGTTCCGTATATACCATATACCTGTTTTGATCTCTTTTAACAGGCAGTAATGATCAGGAGTGTTTGTAAGATTGAGAGATTCCGCAAGAGGATTTGATTGGAATATAGAGTGGCCATCTGTAATTTCATTATAGGGAACAGAATTCCTTACTGTACCCGCAGCTCTTTCATAGGCGTTATTATAAAGAACCAGAACATATTCATTTTCACATTTATTTGTATAGACGAACACATTTTCATTTACTGTCCCGTGCTCATTTATCAGATCGTATAATCTGAATTTATTAGCCGAGACGAAGAGGTAGCGTCTTCTCAAAATGGGAAAGATCTCTTTGTTATGACGCTCTACAAGAGCCGGATCGGGGTATTCATCCCATAAAGGCTTCTGAAACTCCATTCCGTATTTTTCTTTATATCCCTCAATTTGTCCGTGGCCAATCATCGGGAGGCCGGGCATTGTCAGCATCAATGTCATAACTCCGAAGTATTTATCTCCCGTGCCGAATTGTACCGCTGCAGTTTCCTCATCGGGGTTATTCATAAAGTTGACAAAGCGCTTGAGAATTTTTCGGTCATAATTAAGAGTGTTTTTTATTGTTTCACGGTATTTATCATTTTCTTCATCTTTAATCATGTTCATAAAAGCGGAATTGTATACCCTGTGCATTCCAAGGTTTCTGACAAAATAACCTTCCATCATCCAGAATGCTTCGGCGAGAAGTAGTGTATCGGGAGCCTCCTGAGCTACTCGGTTCACAACCTCTTTCCAGAATTCTCCTCCTGTAGCATTATCAAAGTCTTCTTTGGACATGGCAAAATTTGATCGTGAAGCAATATCTCCCCCACGACCGGGCTCCGGGTACCATAATCGTTGAATGTGTTTTTTCGCCAGGGTCATTGCAGCATCGAATCTGATAACAGGGAAATTCCTTGCAACATGGAGAATCTGGTCAATAACGGCCTCTCTCACTTCATGCTGCAGGAAATCAAGTTGTGCTGTATCGTTCCAGGGCATGGATGTACCATCATTTCCATGGTATATATAACGGGTTTCTCCATTGTGAAAATTAACGCGTTTAAAAGTAACAGCAGCATCACTTTTGTCATAGTAGTGATCTTCAAGGTAGATTCCGATTCCCGGGTCTTCTGATAGGTTTTCACTATTATAAGTATATGAAGGAAATGGTTCTCTATCTGTTTGTATAAACCAGTCAGGGCGACTTCTTGTCCATTCAGAATCTATTCCAGTGTGGTTCGGCACCATATCGCTGGCCAAACGGATTCCTCTTCTCTTACATCGTGTCCTGAGGTCTCCAAGAGCATCCCAGCCGCCCAACTCATAGGAAATGTCATAACTGAAAAGAGAATAGGCAGAAGAGACCGCATCGGGGTTACCGCAGCGTTTTTTAACCTCTTTTGAAGCATTGCTTCTATTCCATATGCCTATAAGCCATAAACAGTTGATTCCCCTGGATGCAATAAGATCCAATTCCTCGTCGGGAATCTGGTTTAGAGTTATTATTTCTCTTTTATAGTCTCTTGAAAGCTGGTCCAACCATACCAGAGAGTTTTTTGCCAGTAAGATCACTTCGGGCATCCAGTTGCTGTCAGGGCTATAATTCGGAGTATCATCATCTTCTTTATTGTGATAATTCTTATAATGAATGACCTGAGACGGTCCCGGTCCATTAAAATGAAATTTATTTTCCTCTTTGATCAGGTCGAGCCCTCTCATTAGGAGTAAAAGAAACTGATCTGTTAAACCTGACCATTTTTCCCGAATAAATTCTATTTGGGCCAGCAGGGAATCGGGATGTTTCAAAGCCGGTTCCATCAATAACTTAATAAGATTTCCCGAGCCGGGACCAAATGATGGAGTTTCATTGAAATGCTCTAAAATGCTGTAGAAAACGGGAGAGTATTTGGTTTTGTTTATCAGTCGTTCATCATCAAATAATTCTTTATATTGAACCGCAGCCTGATTGTTGTTGCATATTTTAAGTAGAATGATTTCTTCTAAGAGCAATTCCCGGACAGGGATAGAATCTATTTCTCTTTTGAGAAAATCCTCTACATTTTCTTTGTTTGTATATATCAGCTCATTGGAAAAGTTGCGACTGTACTCTATGAGTATTTTATCTATTTCATCTTCTCCATAATTTTCATTTAACTGTTTAATCGCACTTTTCATAACAAGATTATCAGCAACAAGCAAATACTGTTTAATAAGATAGTGGTTGATTTTTTCAATAAGGCCGAGAGCGTTGAGATCTCCCGATTTGAAAAAGAATTCATTTGCTGTCTGATCTCTTTTTGCAGTATTCAGTTTTTCAGTTATTTCTTTGATATTATAGCTTTCTTTAACAACAAGTTTTCCTGTTTCGGTAAAGTTCAGATCCTCTAGAAGATATTCCTTTCTACTTTTATTGGAAAAATGTAATTCAAGTGATTGATCCAGTATCATAATATAACTCCCGAGGCTAATATCTTTAATTGTAAAAAAAATACCGGCAAATTGCCGGTATAATTTTTTTATATGCTAATTTTTTGAGATTTTCTTTCAGAAACTATGTCATTAATTTTTTGTGACAGGCCTTTATTTTTCAGTAAGCTCTCTATTTCCTGAGAGATTCTGTAAGACCAGTTAATATTCTGAACTGTTCCAGGAATATTGATTCGTTCAAAGTGAATATCACTATCACTGACACTATTATCCAAAGCAAATAGATCCTGTATCTGCAGCATACAAATTGCAGAACTGCTCTTAAAGAGAGCCCGGAGATAGTTTTCAATAACAGATTCCGTTGGTTCATCATCTAGCTTCGGTACATCCATTCCACGGGCAAGAGCGGATTTATCCTTTTCTTCATACCACCATTGTTTTAATGTTGTAGAATCGTGAACGGCGGGAGTGCAGACAGATAATAAAGGATATTCTTTAACCGGAGTGTATGGATCTCCACTCAGTCCCCATTCTCTTGCCCATCTGATTACTTTCAGACCAAGAATTCCCAGTTTTCCAAGAACAGATGGGACACAGTCCGGAACGGCACCCAAATCTTCAGCACAGACCAGCATATCTGTTGTATCCTTCATAAACGATAGAAGATTGAGGGCATTGGTTTCCCATATTTTTTCTGATTCAGCCCCGCATCGGGTAGAAAGTTCTTCTATTTTGTCTTTTTCCCATTGGTTTAAACTATTGTAACCTCGTGTGTTTTTGTAGGTCCACGAAAGACAGTATTTTGTTTCGTTTATTTTTATAAGTGTGATATTTTTCAGAAAATCAATTAAAACTGATTTTGCTTTTTCTGATATTGCTGAGTTGTATATGGCTTTTTCAGAATTGAATTCATTTTTGAACAGAAAAAGACTTTCATTTCCTATTCTATCGAGACAGGTAGTGATAACAGATTCGGCTTCACTTTCCAGCCTGCCCCTCAGTTCATTTTCAAATATATGCGCTTTGGACAGCCAGCTGATTCTTCCATCATCAAATCCAATCTCTTTCAAATCATTTGTATCAATAAAAGAAGAGGGATTGAAATATCCCATACTTCCTGTAACCATATTATAGGGAATATTCCATATTCGGAAAAACCCCAGAACATGATCAATTCGATAAGCGTGATAAAACTTCGCAGCTTGCTTCAGCCTATTTCTCCACCAGCTGTAATCATCATTTTTCAGTTTATCCCAGTTGTAAATAGGGAAACCCCAATTCTGTCCCTCTGTTGAAAACATGTCCGGTGGAGCTCCTGCAGATAATTCCAGGTTGAAGAATTCTCTGTCTGACCATACATCGCAGCTGTCTTCATTCATCAATATGGGGATATCCCCTTTGAGACTTATTCCTATTTTGTCCAGATCTTTAGCGGCTTTGATCAATTGTTTTTCCAGATGATACTGAACCCAAACATAAAAATAGTTTTCATCTGAAAGATCTTTCCATAGAGTTTTCATCTCTTTTTCTGAAGGGTTGTTGAACTTTTTCCATTCTTTCCATGACGAAAACAGATTATTCTTTCTGATTGTAGAAAAAAGAGAATAATTCCTTACCCATTCATTTTTTTTGACCCAGTTATCAATTGTTTTGTTGCTTTTAATGGCTTCGATATTTTCATTGTATATTTTTTTAAGTATATCCAGTTTAGTCGTGAGGACATCAGCAAACTGCAGGCGTTTGTGAGTTTCAAATTCTGCTCTGAAATCACATATTTCCTGCTTATAATTGTTTGACTCTTTTATACTTTCCAATCTGATAAAAATCGGATGGAGGGCAAAAGCACTTAAAGCACTATAGGGAGATTCCTGGTAACCTGTATCGTTTACGGGGAGAATCTGTATGATTTCCAGTCCGCTTTCTTTGCACCACTGTCCTAGTATTGGCAGGTCGGCAAATTCTCCAACACCGCAACTTTTACTGCTTCTCAAAGAGAAAACCGGTACAGCTACACCTGTCAGTTTATGGTCAATAGGGGGGAATTTCATAATCACCTCAATTATTTAATTTAATAATATTCAGCTTATCATCAATGGATTATAGACTCAATAAAATATGCAACCGTTTGCACAAAAAAGAGAATTTAATGAATAAATTATTGCATTCAGATTTTAAGTCCACATATATTCGAGCTCTTTAATTAATTCTCCATTGTGAAATCCGGGGATATGATCTTTCAGCTGTATTTCATGGAGTGATGTGATAATGAGATCCTGTACATCGTTATTGGTTATTTTTTCAGCCATTTCCCAAAATGTTTCTACTGTTTTTACTCTATCTTCGAAAGTTTCAAGGTATGTTTCAAATGAGTCAAAATATAGTCTTTCTGTTAACTCATGAAGATCTGAAACTTCAGTATCATCTATTTTTCCGTCTGAAAGCAGTACACTTTTCAGGCATCCGGCAAAAAAAACTTTATCATTCTGATCCAAAAGATTTACATTTTCCATAAGAACTCCTGTTACTAGAATTTTATCATGTGAGAGTCCTCTATGCAAATTAATTAGAAAAACTCTGATTCAGGAGCTGCATGCTTCTTTGCACCAGGTCCTGAAAGCAGGTTCGGAAATTCTTTTCAGGTGGTCGTAGTCTTCATCGGTTAGTTCTTTCAACTTGTTTTTTATCTTATTCAGATCTTCTTCAGGAAGCCTGCACTCTTCACCACGCAGTGTCAGGTAATTTATATTTTCTTCTTTTGTCATTATTTTTTACTCCGCATATTAAAGTTAATAACTTTAACAGATATAATCTAAAAAAAAATAGTTAAAACACATATTAAAATAGGGGAGAAAAATGTTCCATAAATTTTCAAGGATACTATTACTTTTATTTGTCATTCTGATTTTCGGGTGCAATGCGGGGAACAGCGGTCTCTATAAAATTACAATAAAGAATAAAACAGGATTTATCAATAAAAAGGGAGATGTGAAAATTGATCCCCTTTTTGAAGCAGCAGGAGATTTCAGTGAAGGTCTTGCGCTGGTGGTGATAGATGGCAAAGGTGGGTATATCAATACAAAAGGCGAACTATCCATCGCTGCAGATTATGAAAAAGGATCTTCTTTTCATGAAGGACTTGCAATGGTGGTGAAAGACAACAAATGCGGATACATCAATACAAAGGGAGAAATAGTGATTCCTTTTCAATATGATCGCGCAGGTGACTTTCATGAAAAACAGGCGTCTGTTGTTGAAGGAGACAGACACTTTTATATCAATAAAAAAAATGAAGAGACTATCTCCGGAGACTGGACTTATGCAGGTGATTTTCATGAATCAATGGCTCGTGTCAGCAGAGATGGTAAAACCGGTTTTATAAATAGAAAAGGAGAAGAAGTTATTCCTGTTGTTTATGATTTTACAGGAGATTTCTCCGATGGACTCGCTCTGGCTGTTATTGATGACCAGGGCGGATATATCGATAGTAAAAACCGCTATGTAATCGAGCCGCAGTTTAAATATTCCAAGAACTTTTCAGAAGGTAAAGCCCTGGTTTTGATCGATGAAAAGGGGGGCTTTATCAATAAAAAAGGAGAAGTGCTTGTCTCTCCTCAATTTATTTATGCCGGAGACTTTTCCCAGGGATTAGCTCTGGCTAAAATTGATAAAACCATTGGATTTATAGATGATAAGGGGAAATTTGTAATCGATCCCCAGTTTGATCATGCTGATAGCTTCCACGATGGCCTTGCTCTTGTTATCGAAGATGGAATTGTTCACTATATTAATAGAAACGGGGAAAAAGTCTGGAGTTATCAAACTCCTGAAGAGGAATAAATGAAAAGAATAACAATTATCAAACCAGATGATTTCCATATTCATCTGAGAGACGGTGCGATTCTTCAGAGCTCTTTAGCCGATTGTGCCCCATATTTTGCCAGAGTTATGGTAATGCCAAATATCATACCTCCCGTTGCATCTGTTAAAACAATGGTGTCCTATGAAAAGCAGATCAGAAAGGCATCAGATGAAATTACACCACTTATGACTTTTAAACTTCTGAAATCTCTTAGTGGTGATGAAATTCACGCTATGAAAGATGGCGGTGCTATTGCAGGTAAGCTATATCCTGCAGGATCTACAACAAATTCTTCCGATGGTATTAAATCGTGGAAGGAAATTCGGGAGCTTCTTCATGTCATGTCGGATATCGGGCTTGTTCTGAGCATTCACGGTGAAGATCCATCTGTTTTTTCTCTTGATAGAGAGAAGGAGTTTATACCTCAGATTCTGGAAATAGCCAAAGAATTTCCCCGATTGAAAATAGTCTTTGAACATCTATCGAGTAAAGATGGAATAGAAGCTGTGGAAAAAGGACCGGAAAATCTTGTGGGAACCATCACTGTTCAGCATCTTCTCCTCACTCTTGATGATATAATTGGAGGGGGCTTAGATCCCCATAATTTCTGTAAACCAGTATTAAAGAGACCGGAGGACAGAGATTATATTCAGAAAACAGTGCTTTGCGGAAATCGGAAATTCTTTTTCGGTTCAGACAGTGCACCTCATCTCATCAATAATAAAGAGAGGGCACAGGGCAGTGCCGGTTGTTATACTTCTCCTGTTGCTTTGCCATTACTGGTTCAGTTTTTTGATAAAAATAATAAACTGGATCTACTTGAAAACTTTGTATCCCGCTATGGTGCTGACTTTTATGGATTAAAAGTCAATGATGAAAAAATAACTCTGGTTCAGAAGAATTGGATTGTACCTGAAGAATATTCCGGAATTAAACCGATTTTTTCAGGCAAAGAAATAAAATGGAATATAGAGTAGAGAGGAAAAAATGGCAGACGGAACAGTATTACCGCTAATTGTAAAAATAAAAGGGGCTTTGCAATCTGCAGCTCTTATGAATAAAAAATCGTTCTCAAAAAGTGTAGAGACCAACAAGCTCTGGATTGTTCACCCTGAAACTTCACGTGTTCTTCCCTGGACCGGTGATCCCTCATATCTAACTCTTGAGGAGAAAGCAGGACATTATGAAGCAGAGCTTCCTGCTGGTAGTGAAGCCATTGGTTTTACCTTAAATGGTGATGATGAAGATGTTGAATCTCATGGAAATACTAAGCTCAAAGCAGCTAAAGATAGTGATTCCATGATTCTTTACAAGTTGGCTGAAACAATTAGAAAGAGAAAGATCGATATGCCCTCGGGATCTTATACAACTCATCTTTTTGAAAAAGGACTTGAGAAAATCAAGAAGAAGATCGGTGAAGAAGCTATTGAGCTCATTCTCGCAGAATCAAAAGAAGATGTGGTTTATGAGTCGGCAGATCTGATCTATCACCTACTTGTACTACTGGAAGAAGCAGGAGTTGATTTTCACGATTTAATGGTCGAGCTCGAGAGAAGAGATTCTTAATAGTCTTTATTTTCCCGCTTCAGTTTTTCCTTTGTAGATAATAGTCCGCAAGCGGCAAAAATATCTTCACCCCTGCTTTTTCTAATGGTTGTTGTAAAACCTTTGCCTTTTAGAATCTTCTGAAAAGATTCCATTTGAGGTCGGACACTTCCCTCCAGCGGGGAGTCGGGGATAGGGTGAAAGTGAATCAGGTTTATCCTGGTATAGAGTCCATTAAGCAATCTGGCTAATGCTCTGGCATGCCTGTCAGAATCGTTCATACTATTAAAACAGATATATTCGAAACTGAGACGACGCTGTCCGGACCAGTCGTATTCTTTTAGGACATCGATCACATCTGCTATAGGATAAACCTGCTGAACAGGCATCAGGCTTTTTCTCTCATCTTCAAATGGGCTGTGAATACTGATAGCAAGATGGACACTGGTTTTATCGAGGAATTTTTTCATTGACGGGATGATGCCGATTGTGGAGAGCGTAATTCTTTTGGGACTCATGGCATATCCCCAGGTTGATGTCAGAATTTCCAAACTGTCCAGAACCGGATCGAGATTATCGAGGGGCTCTCCCATTCCCATATAAACCAGATTCGTAATAGAATCTTTGTCTGGAAGACTGTGAAGCTGGTTCAAAATCTGCCCGGTTGTGAGATTAAACTGAAAACCCTGCTTACCGGTCATACAGAAAAGACAACCCATTTTACAGCCGACCTGGCTCGAAAGACAGAGAGTCGCCCTATTCTCATCTGGAATATAAGCAGCTTCAACATATTGCTGACCGTTGATATGATAGAGATACTTTTTGGTTCCATCTGAAGAAACGTCTACTTTTTCAGGAGGATCAAGACCTAAAACATATGAATCTTTCAATTTTTGTCTGGCATCTAGAGATAAGTTTGTCATATCGTCAATTGATTTGATATTTTTCTGGTAGAGCCAGCCTGCTATTTGTTTGGCGGCGAATGGTTTTAAACCTATTGACCGTGTGATCTCTTTGAGCTGTTCCAATGTTTTACCGAATAGTGTTTCCATGTTATACCTCAGAAATAGATTTCACTGACAATTTTATTAAAATCGACGTCTTTTGCAAGAAGGATCTCTCTAATATCTACAACCATTGCTGAAGAACCGCATAGATAATAAATGATATCGGGAAATGAGAATTCCTCTTCCAGGTCTCTGGTTAATCTTCCGGGGTAAAAACTACCATCAATTTTCATTGAGGAACAGGGGATATACCGGTTTTTCAGGAATTTTCTAAAAGACAGATGATGATATAAAAAATCCCTCCGGGATTCAACAAATTTCCAATCCTGTGAATATCATTCTGTCAATCAGGTAACAGGTGAAGTATGTTGAATGCCAAAATCACATAAAAAGCTAATGAAAATTTATTCGAACTTTCTGACTTAAAAAAAAGTCCCGGATTACACAATAAAATCCGGGACTTGATAATAAAAAAAAACTTATTTTAGAATCTCATTTATCGAAGCGGCAGCATTTCGCCCTTCACCCATGGCAAGGATTACAGTAGCGGCTCCCAGTACGATGTCTCCTCCGGCATAAATCCTGTCCATAGAGGTTTTGCCTTTTTCATCTACAACAATGTTACCCCATTTATTGACTTCCAGTTCAGCTGTTGTGTTTTTCAATACGGGATTTGCATTATTCCCAAGAGAGGGGATACAAGCGTCAATTTCGATAATAAACTCACTTCCCTTTATAGGAACCGGTCTTCTTCTCCCGGAATCATCAGGTTCTCCCAGTTCAAACTTAAGGCATTCAATTGAAGTCACTCTTCCCTTTTCATCTCCCAGTATTTTCACAGGGCTTGTCAGGAAATCAAATATTATGCCCTCTTCTTTAGCATGATGAACTTCTTCAACACGTGCGGGCATCTCTTTTTCAGTTCTTCTGTAGATTACATGAACTTCTTCAGCACCAATTCTCTTAGCTGTTCTCGCTGCATCCATAGCTACATTTCCACCACCGAAAACAGCCACTTTCTTACTTTTGTAAATCGGAGTTCTGGCTTTTTCAAAATCATAGGCTTTCATCAGGTTTGATCTGGTCAGATATTCGTTGGCAGAGAAAACACCAACAAGGTTTTCACCTTCAATTCCCATAAATTTCGGCAGTCCCGCACCGGCTGCAATGTATATGGCATCAAATCCATCTTTTTCGATCAGGTCTTTCAGTTTTCTTGTTTTTCCGACCATAAAGTTGGTTATTATTTTTACTCCCATTTTCACAAGAGTTTCAATTTCCACTTCAACGATAGTTTTAGGCAGTCTGAATTCTGGAATACCATAAACTGTCACACCGCCGTTTTTGTGAAAGGCTTCGTATATGGTTACATCGTGTCCGGCTTTTCTTAAATCAAAAGCAGCTGTCAAACCTGATGGTCCCGATCCTACAATTGCCACTTTTTTGCCTGTATCAGCAGCTACTTCCGGAATATTAATCTGATTATTTTCTCTTTCCCAGTCTGCAACATATCTCTCAATTCGACCGATCTGAACAGATTTCATAACATCTTTTTCAGCTTTGCCTACAGTACATGTCAACATACATTGAGATTCCTGTGGACAAACTCTTCCACAAATTGCCGGGAGGCTGCTGCTCTCTTTAATGATATTAATTGACTCTTTAAAATTTCCCAGTGCTGCAGCATTGATAAATGCCGGGATGTCGATAGCCACAGGACAACCCTTTATACAGGGGGCATTTTTACATTGAAGACATCGCATTGCTTCCAGTTTTACCTGGTTTTCTGTGTAACCCAGCGCTACTTCTTCCATATTGTTTCTTCTGACCTGCGGATCCTGTGCAGGCATTTCCTGAAGCGGTATAGTTCTTCTTTCTTTAGGTGTTAATGATTCATGATTATACTGATTTATTATTGTCGCGGCCTGAGCCGCTATCTCTTCTGCGCTGATGTGTTGTTCCATTCTTATACGGCCCCTGCTTTTTTATCGAGACCGATACTACATTCATGGTCTTCCTGATATTTATATGTATTCAATCTATTCATCATATTGTCAAAATCAACTTTGTGGCCATCAAATTCCGGTCCGTCAACGCAGACAAATTTCACTTCATCTCCAACAGTTACACGGCATCCGCCGCACATACCTGTTCCGTCAATCATTATTGTGTTGAGAGATACTGTTGTAAAGATATCATAGGGTTTTGTTGTGAGAGAACAGAATTTCATCATTATCGGAGGACCTATGGCGATTACTTCCGCCGGGGGGTTATCCGATTCACAAATCTCTTTTAGCGGTGCTGTTACGAGATCTTTTCTTCCATATGATCCATCATCTGTACAGATTATCACCTTGTCTGAATATTCGGTAACTTCCTTTTCAAGAATCAGCAATTCTTTGTTTCGGGCTCCGATAATTGAAATCACTTCATTACCGGCCTCTTTGAATGCCTGTATGATAGGTCTCAAGGGAGCGACTCCGATTCCTCCACCTACACAGACAACGGGTTTATCGTATTTTTTTATATGGGTTGCTGTACCGAGTGGGCCGAGTAAACTTTCAATAAAATCTCCCTCTTTTTTTTGAGCGAGAAGTTTTGTTGTTTCGCCAACGGCCTGAAAGATAATAGTTATTGTCCCTTTTTCTATATCTGCATCGGCAATTGTGAGAGGAATGCGCTCTCCATGTTCGAGATCTATGAGAAGAACGATAAACTGGCCGGCTTGTCTTTCTTCGGCAATGAGTGGCGCAATGATTTCCATCTGATATACATCATTTGAAAGCTTAACTTTTTTAACAATTTTATTCATATTAACTTCCTATATTTGCTGTATAATAGCATCGCTATTTAGATTTAGAAAAGAATGATTTTTAATTTATCGATAAAATTTTATGAATATTGACCTTTTGTACAAGTAAAACTAGAATTTATACATATGAAAAATTTTGAATTTTACAATCCGACGAGAATTGTCTTTGGTAAGAAGACTATCAGCAAGTTATCCGGTTTATTAAAAGGAAGAAAAAAAATACTTTTTCTTTATGGAACCGGTTCTATTAAGAAAAATGGTGTTTATGAGCAGGTCATAAAAGCACTGAGTGGTTTTGACTTTATTGAATTCAGCGGTATTCAGGCAAATCCCGATTATTCCAATTGTATGAACTGTGTTCTTCTGGCAGAAAAGGAGAATGTGGATTTCATTCTCTCCGTTGGTGGCGGTTCTGTTATTGATGCTGCAAAATTTATTGCAGCAGCCTGTAAATATAAAGGTAGTGACCCCTGGGATATCCCTACGGGAAAAGTGAAAATTACAAGTGCTCATCCAATCGGCTCTATATTGACATTGCCGGCAACTGGTTCCGAAATGAATGGTAACTCAGTTATTTCAAGGAGAGAGTTAGGAGCTAAGCAGGCTTTCAGCAGCCCTTTTATCTATCCTGAATTTTCCATCCTCGATCCGGAGACCACCTACAGTCTTTCAAAAAGGCAGGTAGCAAATGGAGTTGTCGACGCATTTATTCATGTTTTTGAACAGTATATGACAACGAAAATCGGAACTCCTCTACAAGATCGCCAATCGGAAGCAATTTTAAAAACACTAATAGAAGAGGGCCCGAAAGCTATCCTGAATAATAGAGATTATGAAGTGCAGGCCAATATTATGTGGTGTTCCACCAATGCTCTCAATGGAATAATCGGCTGCGGAGTTGATCATGACTGGTCTACCCATGGCATAGGTCATGAGATGACAGCTTTGTATGGAATTGACCATGCCAGGAGTCTAGCTGTGATTATTCCGGGATTATTATCGTTTTTAAGAAAACAGAAAGAGGAAAAGCTTCTTCAATTTGGAGAAAGAATCTGGGGAATCACAATGGGTGATGCAAATGTGAGGATTGACGAGGCAATTGCCAGAACTTCTCTTTTCTTTGAGTCTTTGGGAATCGATACCCGTTATACTGATCTGGGAATTGAAGATGATGCTCCTGAAAAAATCGCTGCCAGAATTGATAAAGCGGGAACAGCTCTCGGAGAAGGTCGCAATATCAGAGGACCGGAAGTTATCAAGATTCTTAAGAATTTGAAATAAATAAAAAAAGCAGCGGTTATTTCCGCTGCTTTTTTATTATGAATTTTCTGCTGTAGTACCTGTTTCCGGTGCAGATATTCCCACTGGTGCATCAGGTGTCGGTGTTTCAGGATAATAGTAGAGAATCCTTATTTTTTCATTATCCACACGATGCTTTAGTTTTACAAATAAGGTTTCTGTTGTTTTGTCATAATACCAACCATCGGAATATCTTTGAAAGTTAGGGTCACTGGGCCATTTTATATCATGCATATATACTCTGGTAAAAGGTTTTATCCCCTTTATGGCAAAGTGTTGAATAGAACCTCTTGGAAAGTTCATTGTAATTTCAGTTTCACGGCCATTTGTTGTCACATTATAGCTTTTTGAAGAAGTGAGGATCCATGAACCGCTTCCGAGTGTATCGTTAAGCTCTCCCTGTTTGAAGTAATAGGGGTTTTCTGTCAGATCGAAATAAAACTGTTCAGGAAGCAAAGTTCCCGTTTCACTGTAAATCTTATTATCCTCAGGGATAATTTTTTCAGGTAGAAAAGAAGATTCTCCAGCTCTATTCAATATGGATATGATCATTTTTTGACCGACTGTATTATAGAACTCATTATTGAGTGTGTTCCCGAGGTTATTGATAAGCATGCCGGCAATAAATGATTCTTCAATGTTTATTTGTTCTTTATCCTCTAAAAATAAGCCCTCATCCAACCAGGTTACAGCAGGTAGAATTCTGTTTTCTATTATATTGGAAACAAAAGCATTGAGTTCTTCTTCATTTATATAATTATAGGCATCATAGAGTAATTCCAATCTTTTAAGAGTGAGAGACAGCTCTTCAGTATCATCATAATCCAGGGTGATTTTTACTACATCTTCAATTTCATTTTCAAGCCCATTGGCTAGCATGAATTTTATCAGATCATCAATATCCAGCAGTTTTATTTCAGAATTCGATAATAGTAATAGGATCTCTCTTTTTTGAATTTTCTGGGTGTTGATATACTCTTTCCCTTTTTCAACAATATTTCCCAGATAAGGTGCGGTTTCTGCTGTGAGGCTGTCTTCCAGGTTTACAGAGGCTGTCCTTATAAGACTGGCAGCAGTTCTATATGATCCTCTTACAAGACTTTCCGAGAGGTAGGAAATTGCAGTATTCTCATTGAATTCCTGCACACCATTTCCATTAGTCCACATTCCTGTTTTACTATTGAATCTAGTATTCCAGCCGAAAAAAGCACTGTTAATATAATTTGATATAACATCGTTGAACTCAGCCAGAATTTCATTGTCATTCTGTTCATACCACTTTTCAGCAGTTCTCCCTTTACCGACCAGGGTTTCCTGAATCATAAAGGTAATTGGTGTACTCTCTGAGACTTGTATCGTTATTATCTTGTTATCGTTATCGAGTTTGTATTCATTTGTTAATGCGATGAAGTAGTTCGTTTCTCCATTGCTGATTACTGGGGTATTATCTTCTTCCGTATAACCTAAAGAAAATCCCCTATCTTCAACAAAAGGCAAGGAAAGCTCTGTAATTGGAGGTACCGTTTCCGGCAAATCAGCGCTGATCGATATTTTGTTATCAGCGAAATCAGTCTTAAATATCAGATTTATATCATTTTCGAAATGAAGGGATACTTGATCCTCATTGCTTGTGTAATCGAGAAGTCTTGATTTGTGAAGAATATCATCTTCTGTTTTAACTTCAAGAGTCTTGCCTGTACTGAAATTGAAACTCATGCCGTTGACATATATATTGAGTTTTTTTATTTCCGAAGGCTTTACCTGTGTTCCTTTTGTTGACTGGCCTGTCAGTTCTATATTACCTATAGCCTGACTGAAAAGTATTTTCTGAGAGTAGTGCTGATAAAAAAAGAAGGTTGTCAGCAAAAGATAAATTGCTGGTATGATATATAAAGTGCGATTTAATTTTTTTTCCATAGTGGAAAATAGTAACAGTAGAAAACTAAAAATGCAACCTTGTCCATTATTGGCAGTCAATATATATTATAGGCTTATAGGAGAATGAGAAGATGCGCAGACTGAATAAGGGTTGTTTTTTATACCCACTTATTTTGATCATATTATTAACATCCTGTGTCAGTGCTCCAGAAAAACAGACAGATGTTGAACAGACGGCCAGTGAGCCTGAAAAAATAGAAGAATCAGAAAATCCTTTATCTTTTTACAATGGCCCGGAAGATGTCGAAAAGGCATTGAAAGTCATGGAAGATATGGAAAATGATAAAATGGATAGAGATTCAAGGTTCATCTATTATTCACTTCTTATTTCCAGCAATGAAATAGACAAAGCGATTGAACAACTGAAAATTCTTTTATCTGAAAATGAAAACGATATTGAAAGCCTAATAGCCTTCATTGCTATAATGGATTATTCCGGGGACACAGAGCAGAGGGATATATCCCTGAACAAACTCATTGAGATTGATGCAGATAACAGTTTCGCTCATAACATGAGGGGTTCTCTGGCTCTGAGAGATAAAAATTACGCAAAAGCGGAAATCTCTTTTCTGAAAAGCCTTCAGGCAGATCCAGGTAATGTTGATAGTTACATCGGCCGAGGGAATTCTCTTATGCATATAGAGGGGCGGGAAGAAGAAAGTGTTTCCTCTTTTGATGCAGCAGAGAAAATTGATCCTGATAATCCCTATATTTACAGTGACAGATCAAGGGTTCTCAGGTTTTTAAAAGATTATGGACGTGCTGAAGATGATATGAGCAAGGCAATTTCTCTATTTCCTTCTGAGTGGAATTATCTCGATAGGGCACGTATTCGACTTGCAGATCTCGATGATAAAGCAGGAGCGAAAGAAGACTTGAATCAGATACTCCTGCAGAATAACAGCAATTTTTTTGCCAATGTATATCTCGCGGGAATTTATGATGAAGAGAAAGAATATGATCTGGCACTCGACTTTTATGAAAAAATTATTTCTCTTGCCGGAGACTACCATTACGCCTATCCGGCACTGGGGAAATTGTATTATATTAAGGGTCGGTGGAATCAGGCTGCAGAAATGTATGCAAGGGCCAGCTTTTCAGGCTCTAAGGAGATGAGTTATCCTCTGATGGCATCACTCTGTTACACTCTTGATGGAGATAAAAATAAGGCAAAATCTATTCTGAATGACAATATCGGAAAACTGGATCGAAGCAGCAGTATTTACGAAATGTATCGCTACTTCCTAAATCCAAGCTCTCCCTATTTTGTTCAAATGGCTATAGATAAAGATAAAAATGAAACCCTGCGTGAAAGAATGAAATTCTATCTGGCTATGATTGATAAACTAAATGGTCATAAAGATACGGCTTCAGTTATTCTTAGTGAAATTTCCGGCAGGAAGGGGGCTTATGAGTTTGAGCTTGCAGCCCATGAATTGGAGAATTGATGAACGTTGAAAATGTCAGTGATACGATAAACAGAATTACTCTGGGAGATCGGGAGATCATTCTGATCGGAACCGCACACGTATCGCATGAAAGTGTTGATGAAGTTAAAAAGGCTATAGAAGATGAAAATCCAGACAGGGTCTGTATAGAGATTGATGAAGGTCGATATAATTCTATTATAGATAAAGAGAGTTGGAAAAAGCTTGATATCCACCAGGCAATTAAACAGAAGAAAGGTTTTCTTATGATTGCCAGTCTGATTCTCAGTTCCTTTCAGAAAAAGATTGGCGCCGATATTGGAATTAAACCGGGCGAGGAAATGAAAATAGCCGCAGAAGCTGCTGTAGCAAAAGGAATTCCTTTTACATTCAGTGACCGACCTGTACAGATTACTCTCCAGCGGGCCTGGGCAATGAGCAATCTCTGGAATAAAATGAAACTCCTGGCTTCTCTGATAGCATCAGCTTTTTCTACAGAGTCAGTTGATAAAAGTGAAATTGAGGATCTGAAAAATTCCAATGCTCTTCAGGGGATGATGGAGGAGCTGGCTAATTATCTGCCCTCTGTCAAAGAGGTTCTTATCGATGAAAGGGACCGATTTCTTGCAACTAGCATTTTTAATACCAGCGAAAAGAAAGTTATTGCTGTCGTCGGAGCGGGACATGGCCCGGGAATTATCAGCTGGATTGAGAAACTCGATAAAAAAGAGATGCCTAATGATGTCTCTGAAATTTCAATCGTTCCTCCTAAAAGGGTATATGAAAAAGCAATTCCCTGGATTATTCCCTTTGTTATCGTAGGGATCATCACTGTTGGATTTATCACTTCCGGTGTGGATGTTGGATTTAAAATGATTCTGGTTTGGATTCTGGCTAATGGTATTCCCTCTGCATTAGGGGCCATTATCGCTCTGGCTCATCCATTGACGATTCTCATCTCTTTCGTAGCTGCTCCCATAACATCTATGAATCCTACAATTGGTGTTGGTTTTGTTTCGGGGTTACTGGAATCTTCTTTCAGAAAACCAAGAATCTCCGACCTTGAAAATTTGCAGGATGATGCAGCTTCTGTTAAAGGCTGGTATAAGAATAGAGTGATGAGGATTCTTCTTGTATTTCTGTTATCCTCTCTGGGAAGTGCTATCGGGACATGGTGGGCTATTCCACATTTATCAATTATATTAGGCAGCTGAATATAATTAGCTGAATTTTTCTGAATTATCGTGGAAAATATTATTTAAAACTTTTTTAATTTTTTCCGGTTCTTTTCCCGGGACCGGAGAGTAGAATTGGCTGTAACCCATTTCGGAAGCAGCTTTTTTTCTTCTTTTTAAATGTGAAACTGTTCGAATTTCTCCTGCCAGGCTCAATTCTCCAGATGACGCAAGCTTGGCCGGTAGGGACAATCCTGTTCTCGCCGAATAAATAGCCAGAGCCAGGGGCAGTTCGATTCCCACTTCGCTGATCTTCAGTCCTCCTGCGATATTGATGTATATGTCCTGGTCGGAGAATCTGATTCCTCCATGTTTTTCCAGTACAGCAGCGACTCTTGATACTCTTTGGGAATCAATCCGGTCAGAATATACTCGACTGGCAGCACCTTTAGCCGGTACAGTAAGTGCCTGTATTTCCACCATAAGTATCCTGGAACCCTCGTATATAGATGCTATGGAAATACCGGCAGGGATATCCCCGTTTCTTTGTTCCAGGAAAATTCCTGAAGGATTAGTCACTTCTAGCAGACCTTTGCCATCCATCAGAAATAAACCGATCTCATCAATGCTTCCGAACCGGTTCTTTGTAGATCTCAGAATTCTCAGTTCAGAATCAGACTGATCAAAATACAGCACAGTATCAACCATATGTTCGATCACTTTGGGGCCAGCTATTGTTCCTTCTTTTGTGACATGAGCGATCAGGAATATAGAACTGCTATTTTCCTTGGCCCAGCTGATCAGTTCATGGCAGCAGAATTTCAATTGACCTATAGTGCCTGGAACAGCACCTGCTTCTGAGGCATATAAGGTCTGTATGGAATCAATAATGACCAGATTCGGTTTCAGCTTCACCAGTTCTGTCAGGATATGGCTGAGATCAAAATCGGTTAGGATATTCAGGTCTGACCCACTGACTCCAAGTCGCCGTGATCGCATTTTTATCTGACCGGGAGACTCTTCTCCTGAAACATATAATACGGTCTCTTTTTCAGCGACTTTGCCCGATAGCTGGAGCATAAGAGTCGACTTTCCTATTCCTGGCTCTCCACCCACCAGAATGGCTGAACCTTTCATGATGCCCCCACCGAGAACTCTGTCAACTTCACCGATTCCCGATTCAGATCGGATATCGGGAGTAGCTTCTATTTCGTCAATTGACTGTACAGGGGTAACGGCAATATTTCGTCCGGCGGGAGTTTCTCTGATTTTATCTGCTGATGTTTCCGTAAAGCTGTTCCACTCTCCACAATCGGGACAGCGTCCCAGCCATTTCGGTTCTTTATGATCACAGTTGCTGCAGATAAAATAAGTTTTTTTCTTAGCCAAAATATACTCTGATTACTTTATTCCAAGAAATTCAATTTCAAACATCAGCCAAGAGTCTGGAGGGATCGGTCCGGCCTGAACGCTTCCATAGGCGAGTCCCGGAGGAATAATTACTGTACGGCTCTCACCAATAGACATGTCCATTACAGATTCATCCCATCCGGAAATTACTGATTTTGTTCCAACTGTGAAATCAAAAGGAGTTCCACGGTTATAAGAACTGTCAAATACGGTTCCATCAATCATCATAGCATTGTAGTTTACAGATACAACGTCTTCCGGTTCCGGTTTAATGCCGTTTCCTTCAAGAGTTGTAATGTAATAAATCCCCGTAAGAGATTTCTTCACTCCTGTGCCTAACTTTTCTATGGCATCGACAACCAGGGGATTTTCAAGTCTGAAAGATTCCAGTCCTTTTTCCATCACTATCTGGCTGATTCTGGTAAATTCCATAGTATCCGTTTTAAATGCTAAAGCATCACTTCCCGTTCGGACAATCTCTATTGAAATTATTGAATCTCTCCGCTTGAGTTTGTTGAGAACCTTTTCTCCTTCAGTCAGAAAACCGAAAGCAGTGTATTTATCATCGAGTACAGAGTCTGCTGACCGGGATATAAAAAAGCGGCTACCGCTGGATAGCTTTGAAACGCCATCCATAGATAAAATGCCCTTCCGGTCATGTTTTAAATTATTGTTGATTTCCATCGGATAATTATATCCGGCATCAGAGCTACCGTTGTTTTTCGGGTCTCCGGAAAAAATAGCATAGTTTTCTATATCTCTATAGAATTCCAGATCCTTGTAGAAGCCCTGTTCTACCAGTCTTATAAAGTTCATTGTTGCAAGAGGAGTATTTATATAATCGAGGTAAAATATCATTAAACCTTCAGATGTTTCCATTTTTGCATATATACCGGGAATATTGACAGACTCCCCATTTTCAATTTCACTGTAGAGGTTCTGATCCTGAGCTGTTATTGCCCCAGCAGATACAAAAATCACAGATAGAATTATTAATATTTTTTTCATCATAAATTATCCCTGTTTCTAGTTTCTTTAAAGTTAACACCAATATTCACAATATGTATAGGCGGATAGATAAATAGTTAATAATAAGTAAATGAAATGTCAGATAGAAAGTTACAAATTTTATAAAAAAAACCGCCCTCAGTATAAAGGGCGGCGAATAGACTTAAAAATCGATCAGTTCAACTTCGAAGACCAACCAGGTGTCGGGAGGTATGACTCCACCAGCACCTCTGCTCCCGTATGCCATCTCAGGAGGCAAAACGATTGTTCTCTGCTCTCCCTTTTTCATGGACAGCACGGCTTCATCCCAACCGGGGATTACCTGACGGCCGCCAACAGTAAATTCAAAAGGCTGGTTTCTATCAACGGAAGAATCAAATTTTCTCCCATCCATAAACATTCCAGTATAATGTACAGTTACTTTTGTTCCCGAAGGAGGTGTTTTACCGGTTCCCTCTTTTTTAATGACATATCTTATCCCGGAATCAGTAGTCTGAGCATCAGGCCATCTGTTGTTAATTTCAGCGATGATTGATTTGGAAGCTTCTTCAGCTTTTAACTTTGCAGATTCAACAAGTCCTTCATTGATCGCATCGAATGCGGCCTGATCAGCTTTGAATGCTTCGGCTGCAGCACCATTTCTTATAATGGTTACTTTTTCAATTGTATCGCCCTGTTTGATCGCATTGACAACATCCTGACCTTCAACAACGTGTCCGAAGATTGTGTGCTTTCCCTGTAGCCAGGCTGTTTCAACATGAGTTATGAAAAACTGACTTCCATTTGTTCCCGGTCCGGCGTTGGCCATCGCCAGGTCTCCCGGTCCGCTGAATTTAAGGGAATCATCAATTTCATCATCGAAATTATATCCCGGTCCACCGGCACCTGTTCCCTGGGGATCTCCTCCCTGGACCATGAAATCATCAATAACTCTATGGAATTTCAGTCCGTCGTAATAGGGACCGCTTTTCGCAGACGTATTCATTTTTCCTTCGGCCAGACCAACAAAGTTGATTACCGTCAAAGGTGTTTTTTCGAATTCAAGAGATAGAGTGATTTCTCCTCTTGTCGTTTCCATTACGGCATATAGACCGTCTGGAAGATTTTTTGCTTCTTCACATGCAGACATAGTAATTGTGACGAGCAATAAGGTGATTGTTAACGTAAGTTTTGAAAACTTTGAATTGCTCATAACTCCTCCTGTAAGAATTTTGTAAAAGACTATCATAATCGATAGTTATAAAAAAGAGGAAACAGCCCGATGACAGGCTGTTTCCCGATTTAGCTGTTTTGAAAATTAGACGATTACTCTGGATATAAGAACATCTTTTTCCGTTTTCACAGAATCGACGAGAGATTGAACATCAGATCCTTTTGCCACTTCAATAATGTTGTAGTAAATGTCTCCTCTATGCTGAGAAGCCATTCCCTCCGATTGAATTCCTTTTGCAGAAAGATCGGACAGGAGTTTGTTGAAAGCATCGTTACCACCTCTAGAGGCTATAACAATTCTCTCTCCGCCATTGTACTCGAGGCTGCAGGCGGGAAAGTTTACCGAATTGAGTACATTTCCTGTTTCCAGGAAATCCTTCAGCTGGGCGGAAACCATCTCCGCACAGTTTTCCTCTGCTTCATCTGTTGATGCTCCCAGGTGGGGAACACAGATAATATTCTCTTTCCCGATAACTGTGTTGTTGGGAAAGTCTGTAACGTATTTTGCTATCTGTCCCGATGCAACAGCTTCTACAGCTGCCTGATCATCGATAATTCCCCCTCTTGCGAAGTTGAGTATGACTGCATTGCTTTTCATCAGCTTCATGCTTTCTTTATTGATGATTCCCCGAGTGCCGTCGTTAAGTGGAACATGGACTGTAATATAGTCACATTCTTTCAGCATTTTTTCGATACTGTCGGACTTTTCAATTTTACTGGATATGGACCAGGCTGCTTTTACCGTAAGGTAGGGATCGTATCCGTAAACTGTCATTCCAAGGTCGGAACAGGCATTGGCAATAAGTACCCCGATTGCTCCCAGGCCGATTACCCCGAGTTTTTTTCCTTTGATTTCACCACCGGCAAAATTTGATTTGTTTTTTTCAACGATCTTTGCTACTTCGGCTTCATCGACAATTGTCTTTGTCCAGGCGACACCGCCTGCAAAATCTCTGGCAGTTGTCAGCATTGCACCGATAACCAGCTCTTTTACAGAATTGGCATTGGCTCCGGGAGCGTTGAAAACAACGATTCCTTTATCTGTACACTTGGGAAGAGGTATATTGTTTACACCAGCTCCTGCTCTTGCGATAACTTTAACTGATTCAGGAATTTCCATATCATGCATTTTGTAGCTTCTAAGGATTATTCCATCGGGATTGTTCCCGTCATCTGAAATCTTGTAATCTTCAGTAGGCAGAAGACTCAATCCTTTTTCTGAAATCTTGTTTAAAGTCTGAATTTTAAACACTGTATACCTCCGGTAAAATTTAAAACTATATTATTTTGTCTCCTGATTTTCAGGAGACTTAGATTTTACTACTTTGAGATGAAGATCTGTAATCTGCTCATCATCAACAAGGGCCGGACTTTCATCCATAGGTGATACGCCGACATTGTTCTTTGGAAAGGGAATAACTTCTCTGATCGATTGTTTTCCAGCCATTATCATTGCCAGTCTATCTAATCCCGAAGCGATACCTCCATGGGGAGGAGCACCGTATTTAAATGCTTCCAGTAAAAATCCAAATCTCTCTTCAGCCAGTTCTTTCGGAAAACCTACAATATTAAAGATTCTCTGTTGAAGTTCTCCATCGTGAACTCTTATTGAACCCGATGCCAGTTCATAACCGTTTAAAACCAGGTCGTATAGATCCCCCAGAACTTCGCCGGGATTTTTTTCCATAGTATCAATGAATCGATCCTGGGGCATAGAGAACATATGGTGTGCCGGATCCCAGCACTGCTCGTCCTCATTATAGTCAAAGAGAGGAAAATCTACTATCCAGCAGAATTTAAATTCATTTTCGTTAATAAGCTTTTGATCGATCCCGAGTTTTGATCTGACAGCGCCAAGAGAGTTGCAGGCAATTTTCCAGTCAGCACCCATAAGGAGAATCAAATCTCCCTCTTCAGCACCGAGCCCGGTTTTTATATCAGAAGCTGTTTCACTATAGAATTTTGAAATTCCGCCGTCTAATCCATCGGCTGTTACTTTCATCCAGGCAAGACCTTTGGCTCCGAATTTCTTTGCCTCATCCTCGAGCTCTGTAATTTTCTTTCTCGAGTATTCTGCCGCCACTCCGGGAACGACCAAGGCTTTTACAGCGCCATTTATGCTGGAAAGTACAGACTTGAAAACTGAAAAATCTCCAGCTTCAACATAAGGTGCGAAATCCTGAAATTTCAGTCCGAAACGAAGATCCGGTTTATCGCTACCGTAAAAATTCATGGCATCATGGTAGGTGATTCTTTCAAATGAAACGGGGAGTTCAATAGCCATCAGCTTTCTGAAGATGTGAGAATACATCCCTTCTGTCATTTTATAGACATCATCAGCAGAAACGAAACTCATCTCTACATCGATTTGTGTAAATTCGAGTTGTCTGTCACCTCTGGCATCTTCATCGCGGTAACATCGTGCAATTTGAAAATACTTATCAAAACCAGAAACCATAAGAATCTGTTTGTATAACTGTGGAGACTGGGGCAGGGCAAAGAATTTTCCTTCGTGTAGTCGCGATGGAACAAGAAAGTCTCTGGCCCCTTCGGGAGTGGATTTTATCAGTGTCGGGGTTTCAATTTCCAGAAAACCCAGATCGTCAAAATATTCCCTTACGGCGAAAGCGAGGTCTGCCCTCAGTTTTATTCTTTTCTGCATACCAAGACTTCTGAGGTCCAGGTATCTATATTTTAATCTTAAGTTTTCGTTGGCTTCACTCTCTTCATCTATCATAAAAGGGAGAGTTTCACAGCTGTTGAGGATAATTATCTGTTCAGCTTTTACTTCAATGGAGCCGGTCATCATATCTTTGTTGACCATTGAATCCGGTCTAAGTCTGACGGTACCTTCAATAGCTATACAGAATTCAATTTTTAATGCTTCCCCATCATTCTTTAGTTTTTCATCAGCATCTTCATCTATAACAACCTGTGTCATACCGAAATGGTCTCTCACGTTGAGAAAGTGTATTCCTCCGTGATCCCGGTTTCTATGAACCCAGCCGTTGAGGACTACTTTTTTTCCGGCCCAGCTTTCGTCGAGCTGTCCGCATGTTACTGTTCTTTTATATTTTGTCATGACCCTAATTTATCATTTGTTTGATTGTGAATCAATTACGTCTAAAGGGATGATGAATATATTCTATATTTATGAAGCATTAAATCGGGCTGATATGAGCGCTTTGTCTTTCTCAGGCCTTCCATGCCCATATCCTGCTCAAGGTTTATAATCAGTGCATCCTTGCAGAATTCTCTGACATAAGCTTGAAACATATACTGGTAGATCCCTTTTTTTGTCGTATCACCCTTGGCAAAATGGATCACATATGATGATTCTCCTGCAGCTTCGCCCATGATAAATCCACAAGGTTCATCTCCTGCTAAAAATAAAGCACCGGAAAGATTCAATTCTTCAAAATGCTTCAAAGCATCGATGCAGGACTGGTAATCGGAAGAACCCATTTCCTGATAGGTTCTTGACTGCCAAAGTTCAAGCAGTTCAATAATATGGGGTTTGGAACAATTATTTATCAGTTTGATATTCGGTTCGTAGTCTCTGAGAAACTGTTTGACCAGATTTCTCTTTTTGGAAAGCTTTCTTCCCGGATATTCGGCGAGTTTTTCTCTGTTGTAGATGTACTCTGAATCATCGTCAATAAATTCTCTTCTGAACTCTGTTTCCGGGAAAATGTGAAGCCACTTTTCCGGTATTGGAAAAATACAGTCATAATCTGTAAGCAAACTTTTCAGAATTTTTATATACTGCTCAGAGCATGTTTCCAGATTCTGAAGAGGCATGATGTATCGTTCATTATTGTAACTCAAACCTGTAAGGTATGTTTCATCTTCAACTGTTATAATTTTATATTCGTGTTTATCTTTAAACAGAAAGAGGTTGGGAAAACAATACTCAGAAAGGGCTGTGGGTATCTCTTTAAGTTGACTGCCAATTGTATTTGTATGTTTTAAATCAAGTAATTCTTCAGTTATTGTCATTCTTTAATATTTCTCCAGGATGATCGTAAAATCATTTTTCAAATAGTGTTCTACTATTTTTATACTTTTCAGCGAATCGTCATTCATATCTTCTATCATTTTTACAACATCTTCCGGTGAGAAATAATAATATGTTTCATCCAAATCCGGAGAATTGTGATGCAGAAGATTAAAGACAATATGTTTATCAGCAATTTTCATAAAGATCTTAATGGCATCGTATAAAAAGTCATGATTATTGCCCATATTAATATTGAAGATTCCCGACGAATAGAGTGTATTAAACTGGTTGTCTTCAAAATGCTTGTCAGCAAAAATATCAAGATGGCGGAAATCAGCTTCGGGATGAGAGATTCTCGCTTTCTCAATCATGTGTTCGAGAATATCTACACCTGTATAATCGGGACTTTCATGAATGTCCTTCAGGTGTTCAAGAAGGCTTCCCAGGCCACAGCCAACATCGAGTATTTTATGTCCATTCAATTCAATGTTATCAGTCAGAATTTGAAATCTTTGAAATTGAGCTTCCCGGCTTTCCCAACCCAAAATCTGATAATCGGGCAGATTTTCATTGAGATTGGGCTCATAGTAGTTTTTGATAATATCCAGTTTTTTCATAATCTTCCTTTATAATGGTCACGAAACCAGTCGGGTACATGAAAAATACAAAACTTGCGGCGGAATGTAAAATAAATAGTTCACTTTATATGCAGATTTTATTATATTGTTGACGAAATAGGAGATTTTCATGAACAAAATCTATCTCGATAACAATGCAACAACTATGGTAGATCCACGTGTAATGGAGAAAATGCAGCCATATTTCATTGAAAAATATGGAAATCCAAACTCTCTCCATGGATTTGGAACAGAAACTCACCCCGCTATGGGAGAAGCTCTCAATAGTTTATATGTCGGGATCAATGCATCTGACGATTCAGATATAATAGTCAACAGTTGTGGTACAGAAAGCAATAATACAGTTCTAAAAGGGATCTATTTTGATCTTATTAATAATGGAACTAAAAATCATATAATTACATCTCAGATCGAACATCCGGCAATCAGGCAAACCTGTGAATTTCTGGAAACCCTCGGAGTGGACGTCACTTACCTTCCAGTCAATGATGACGGTATTGTAACAGAGGAAATCCTCAAGCAACATATTCGTAAAGATGAAACGGCGCTTGTTTCAATTATGTGGGCAAATAATGAAACCGGATTAATCAATCCCGTTAAAGAACTGGCTGCGATGGCACATGAACATGGTGCTCTTTTTCACACCGATGCTGTTCAGGCCGTTGGAAAAGTCAAGGTCGATGTACAGGAAACCGATGTGGATTTTCTGACTTTCAGCGCTCATAAATTTCACGGACCTAAAGGGGTCGGTGGGTTATACATTAAAGAGGGGCTAAATCTTACACCATTATTTCACGGCGGAGAACAGATGGGCCGGAAAAGAGCAGGAACTGTCAACGTGGCATTTATGGTCGGAATGGGATATGCCCTGGATCTGGCGGTTAATGCACTTGATTTTGAGAATAAAGAGGTGAGACGATTACGGGATAAGCTGGAAGATGCTATTGTGTCCATCAATGATACTATTATCATCGGAAAGCGGGAATTAAGAACACCAAACACAATTCTTGTCAGTTTCAAGGGTATAGAAGGCGAAGCTTTTCTATGGGATTTGAACTGGAACGGAATCGCTGCTTCAACTGGAAGTGCCTGTTCTTCTGAAGACCTGGAAGCAGACGCAACTTTTCAGGCTATGAATGTAGATACAGATCTTTCACATACAGGTGTCAGGTTTAGTCTATCCCGATTTACTTCAGAATCAGATATTGATAAAGCTATTGAAGTTATTAAAAAAACAGTAGAAAGATTACGCTCAATTTCGAGCACATATTGATAGATATTCCGGGGGACACGTAGTGTCGGGACCCGGATATAGTCAAAAATAGATATTTCGGGGGGCTGGTCACAGGCGGTGCCTGTTGCTCGCCTATGCAGCCTGAGACACATAGTGTCAGGACCCGAACATAGTCTTAAAAGGAGATTATAGAAAATGGGAAAAAATGATCTAATCGGTGGTTCTCTCTGGGACAAATACTCTGATATTGTTGCCGATAGAATGAATAATCCAAGAAATCTGGGCGAAATTACTGAGGAAGAAGCCAAAGCACTAGGCGCTAAGCTCATAGTTGCTGACTGGGGTGCTGAATCCTGTGGTGATGCAGTTCGTTTATATTGGGCAGTTGATGAGAAAACTGAAAAGATCGTAAAAGGATCTTTTAAAAGCTTTGGATGTGGTACCGCTATTGCTTCAAGCGATATGATGGTAGAACTCTGTCTTGGCAAAACTGTTGATGAAGCTCTACAGATTACCAATATCGATGTTGAAAAATCATTGAGAGATAATCCCGATGAGCCTGCAGTTCCACCGCAGAAAATGCATTGTTCTGTAATGGCTTATGATGTTATCAAACAGGCTGCGGCTATTTACAAGGGAACAGATAAAGAAGCTCTTGAAGATCAGGAAATGGTCTGTGAATGTGCCCAGGTTACTTTGTCTACTATTGTTAATGTCATTAAAATCAACGACTTGAAAACAGTAGAAGAAATTACTGAATACACCAAAGCGGGAGCATTCTGTAAGTCCTGTGTTAAACCGGGTGGACATGAAGAGAAGAAATATTACCTTGTCGATATTTTGAGGGATACAAGGGCAGAGATGGTTGCCGATTTAGAAAAAGTAAAGGCTGAAGCCGAAGCTGAAAAATTTGTAAACAAGAGTTTTTTCCAGAAAAGCAAACTCATTCAGACTTTTTTTGATACAGAGATCAGACCTATGCTCCAGTCCGATGGCGGAGATATCGATATTGTCGATATTCTTGAAAATGATGGAAAGCTCGACCTGCAGGTAAGATATCAGGGCGCTTGCCAGGGGTGCGCTAGTTCAACGGCTGGAACACTTTATTTCATTGAAGGGAAAGTTCACGAAGGCCTTGATGATTCTATCAATGTGACTATTGTTTAAAAGAAAAAATATACGAAACAAAAGCTCTCATTACAGAGAGCTTTTGTTTTTATAAAACCGGACAGTATCAATCCTGTTGTTTTTTATTTTGAGAATCTCGTAGCTCCCTTCTTCCGTATCAATAACTTCCTTTTCTTCTGGAATGTGTCCTACCTTTTCAATAAGATACCCGCCAATGGTCAGAATTCTCTTGCTGTGCTCCAGTTCAATGTCGAGAATGTCATGTATGGCGTAAAATGTCGTGTCTCCTGAAATTATCCACGTTTCTTTGCTTTCAGAAATAATTTTGTCAGTTTCCTTGATTTCATGTTCATCGTAAAGTTCTCCGAAAATCTCCTCGATAACATCTTCTCTGGTTACAATTCCCGCCAGTCCTCCATATTCATCGAGAACAATAGCAATATTGATATTTTTCTGTTTAAAAAGAGTGAATACTTCATTTACTTTTTTAGTATGTGGTATACAAAGAGGTTCCTGCATCAGGTCTCTCAGGCGGTAATCCTTCATACTTGACCTGTTCATTCGGACCAGTTCTTTTACCAGGATTATCCCAATAACATTTTCCGGATTTTCCTTGAATAAAGGTATACGGGAAAATCCCGACTCAAGTATGGTGTCAAATGTTTCTGAAAGCTTTAAATCACTACTGAGGCTGAAGACATCAGTTCTGTGGGTAATTATCCCCTGAATCGGTGTATCGTTGATACGGAAAACATTTTTAACCATCTGGTTTTCATAAGTTTCCACAATTCCCATGTTTTCACCCATACTGACCATTTGCAGAAGGTTATCCAGAGTCAGGGCTCTCTGATCACTGGAAACAAGTAATCTGGTTATTGTAGAGCTGATTAATGTGATTACCCATATAAAAGGCCTGAATACATATGACAGAAATAATACGATCCCTGAAGTTTTGAGGCATATTGTCATATTCTTAGCCATGGCAATCTGTTTTGGTGTTACTTCGCCGAAAATCAGAACAAAAAGAGTCAGAACTCCTGTCATATAACCTAGGGCATAATTACCGAAATAAGCTATTGTGAGTTTTGTTGCCAGAGCCGTCGCTCCGATATTCACCAGATTATTTCCGATTAATAAAGTTGTAAGAAGAATATCAGGATTTTGTGACAGCTTCTGGACTCTTTGTCCGCGTTTACCAAAATCATCTATCAGTTTCTGAGCCTGTATTAGTGAAAGAGAAGTGAATGCTGTTTCTGTTGATGAAAAAAATCCGGATAATAGTAGTAGAATAATCAGGAGTACTATTTCAAAGGTCATAATAGTCACCTGAGGGGGTCAAAATACATAAAAAAGGGTCGTCGTCGTCCATATGGAGAAGTATTGATCAGCTTTTCTTTTTTTTCAAGATAATATGAATTGCCCTTTTAAAAAATTATTGTTATTTTTCTTGTCATATAATCGAAAAGTAAAAGCGAAGTGTTCTCCATGATGTGTGCCAAGGCATACTTTTCAGGAATCACGTCGCAGAATAACTGAAAAAAGGAGCCATTATCAAATGGGGAAAAAAAAGTTTAAGACGGAAGTAGATCAACTATTACATCTGCTTGTACACTCACTATACTCTCACAGCGAAATTTTTTTACGGGAGTTAATTTCAAACTCATCAGATGCACTGGATAAGTTAAAATATCTGACAGTTGCCGATGCAAACTTTAAAAACATTACGTTTGAACCAAAAATCGATATCATAATTGATGAAGAAAACCATAAGGTGTTAACAATTTCTGATAACGGAATCGGGATGAACGACAAAGACCTGGAAGAGTCTCTTGGTACAATCGCGAGATCGGGAACAAAAAACTTCCTGAGCCAGCTTTCCGGAGACGAGGTCAAAGATTCTAATCTGATCGGTCAGTTCGGTGTTGGTTTTTACTCTATCTTTATGGTAGCTGATAAAGTGGAAGTTCTGACAAGAAAAGCCGGAGAAGATAAAGGATGGAGCTGGACCAGCGATGGAAAAAGCGGATACACACTTGTTGAAAAAGAGAAAGAGACACATGGTACAACAGTCATCCTGCACCTCAATGAAAAGGGCAGTGAATACGATAACAGATGGCAGCTTGAACAGATCACGAAAAAGTATTCCAACCATATCGCATTCCCGATTTTTCTTCACTATGAATCAAAATCCTTTGAAGGAGAAGGGGACGATAAAAAAGAGATCAAAGAAAACAAAATTGATCAGATTAACTCTGCTTCAGCTCTTTGGAAAAAATCAAAATCTGAACTTTCAGAAGAAGATTACAATGAGTTCTATAAAACCATTACCGGTGACAATGATGAACCCATGTTAAAAATGCACACAAGAGCAGAGGGAACATTGGAGTATACGACACTCTTCTATGTACCTAAAAAAGCTCCAATGGACATGTTTTACGCAGACTACAAACCTGGTGTAAAACTCTATGTCCGACGTGTCTTTATTACAGATGATGAAAAAGAACTTCTCCCTACATACCTCAGATTTATAAAAGGTATTATCGATTCTGAAGATCTTCCTTTGAATGTAAGTAGAGAAATCCTGCAGCAGAACAGAGTTATGGCAAACATCAAGAGCGGTTCAGTAAAAAAAATACTCTCAGAACTGAAAAAATTCTCTGCAGATGCTGAAAAGTACAAAGAGTTCATTGATGAATATAACAGACCTCTGAAAGAGGGTGTGTACTCAGATCATGGCAATAAAGATGAGCTTCTGGAGCTCGTTCGATACAAGTCCACAAAAGTTGAAGGTTGGACAAGTCTTTCAGAGTACAAAGACAGAATGCAGGTGGATCAGAAAGGTATATACTTCCTTACCGGTGATAACGAAAAAATGTTGAGAAACTCTCCTTTACTCGAAGCTTACAAAAGCAAAGATATCGAAGTTCTGATCATGGATGATGAGATTGATGAAATCGTCGCTCCTATGATCGGTACATACAAAGAGACAGAACTGAAAGCTGTGAACAAATCCGGTGCAATGGATGATCTGAAAACAGAAGAGGATGAGAAGAAAGAAACTGAAATCAAACCTCTACTGGAAAAAATCAAAACAGCTCTCGGTGATGCTGTTAAAGATGTTGTGGCTTCAAGCAGGCTTCACGAATCTCCATCATGTGTTGTTGTTGATGAAAATGATCCGACTGCACAAATGCAGCAAATGCTCAGACAGATGGGTCAGACAGAAATGCCTGAAGTAAAACCGATCCTGGAAATCAACCCGGATCATGAGATTGTAAAAAAACTGGAAGCTACCAGTGATGAAAGCCTTATCAGTGATGCAAGCCTGCTTCTTCTCGATCAGGCTCTGATGGTTGAAGGTGTGGCTCTGAAGGATCCTGCTGAGTTTGCAAAACGGCTCAATAGAGTAATGTCCAGGGCATTATAAAAAATATTATATTTATATATATACCGCTGTTTTTTAAAGACAGCGGTTTTTTTGTGTTAAAATATTCTTATGTTTTTAAGATGTGGAGTTCAACGTGGATAAGTTAACTGAATATGCTGATGTTATTTTGACAAGCGGTGTTAATTTGAAAAAAGGGCAGAATCTGAATATTGCCTGCAGTTATGGAAATTATGATTTTGCAAGACTGATAGCTTTAAGGGCATATGAGATCGGCGCCGGTTTTGTGAATATTGAAATAAGAGACAATCACTTAATAAAAGCCAGAGCCGAGTCTCAAAAAGAAGAGCAACTCGATTATTACCCCCTTTTCAGCCAGGTTCATTCTTCGCAACTCGTTTCAGAAGAGTGGGCATTTATCAGCATAGATAATACTGATGAAACCGATGTATTGGAAGAAGCAGATCCCGACAAAATTCAAAGACTTATAAAAAGAAGCAGAAAGGGACGGGAGATTCTGATTGGAGCAATGATGAAAGGAAAAATCGCCTGGAATATTGTTGCTTATCCCAATGAAAAATGGGCAAAAGATGTATTGGGTAAAGATGCATCGGTAGAAGATTTATGGAAAGTACTAAAACCTATTCTCCGCCTTGATGCTTATGATCCTGTTGTAGCCTGGAAAAATCATTGCAAGACACTGCGCGACCGCTGTAAAGTTCTCGGATCACTGGAAATCGATTCTATCAAGTTCAAGGATGGCAATGGCACCGATCTGACAATCGGCCTGCCGGTTAATGCAAAATGGGATGGAGGTGGTGACCTTCTACCGGATGGACGGCTTTTTATACCCAATATTCCGACAGAAGAAGTTTTCACAACCCCCGATAAGTCCAGAACAGAAGGTTATGTCCATGTAAGAAAACCTTTACAGGTTCTCGAGACAAAGGTTGAAGGGGCGTGGTTCCGCTTTAAAAATGGAAATGTCATAGAATATGGAGCCGATGTCGGCAAAGAGATCTTAGGGAAATTTTTAGAAATTGATAAAGGTTCAAAAATGCTTGGAGAGATCGCTCTGGTCGATAGTTCTTCCAGAATTGCAAAATCAGGGAAACTTTTTAACTCAATACTCTTTGATGAAAATGCCTCGAGTCATATCGCTATAGGTTTCGGATTCCCCGGTTCATTCCCCGATGGAGATGCAATGACTGAAGAGGAACTGGACAAAGCCGGATGCAATAGTTCTCTTGTTCATATTGATTTTATGATAGGAGCTTCTGATACTTTGGTGACCGCTATAGACAAAAGCGGTAATGAAATCACTATAATGAAAGAAGGACACTTTGTAATTTAAATACAGATATTTCGGGAGGGCTGGTCGCAGGGAACCTGTTGCCGCCTATGCATCCTTAGACACGTAGTGTCAGGACCCGAATATAGTCACAGGAGAAACTAGCTTTATGAACATATTACTGGGACATACCAATATGGATCTCGACTGTATTGGTTCTATCGTTATGGCAAGATATTTATTTCCGGATTACGTTCCAGTAAAAAGCCGGCTGATCCATCCTATAGCCAAGAATCTCTACAACCTCTATCAGAATCATCTTGGATTTATAAATCCTCTGGATCTGAAAAATGAAACAGTAGAACATATCATTGTTTTTGATACGAGATCGCAAAAGCGGATTCGGGAATACTTTGATCGCCTTGGCGAGAACTGGAAGGGTAAAATTGATATTTATGATCACCATATAAATGATACGCTGGATATTCCCGGGGCGACCCTTCACGAATGTAAATACGGTGCCAATACAACTTTTATATGTGAAAAGCTGATAGAACAGGATATTTCTATTACTGCAGATGATGCGACAATAGCTTTGTGCGGAATTTTTGCCGATACGGGAAACTTTACTCATCAGAATGTTAATGAACAGGATTTCGCTGCTGCAGCCTGGTTGATGAAGATGGGTGCAAATAAAAATATAGCTATGAAGTTTCTGAGCAAACTCAGTGAAGAATACCAGGTGACGCTATTCCATAAGGTTCTGAATAATCTTCATATGAAAAATATTCACGGCCATTCTGTAGCAATTGTCTATATGGAGCTGGAAGAACAGGTAAACGGCCTGGCAGCGGTCATTGAGAAAGCTTTTGAAATTGAACACTGTGATGCCATTTTCGGAATCATCGGATTTTGTGACTCGGGAAATACAATCATAATCGGACGGAGCCGGAAAGAAAAGATTGATATGCTGCCTATTCTGGGGGATTGGGGTGGCGGAGGCCATGCAAGAGCTGGTTCCGCCTTGTTGAAAAAGAAATTCGGGACCTTTATAAAGGATGAGTTTCTGCTTCATCTGGAATCGGAATTACTGCCAGCTTTAAAAGCGGAAGACCTGATGACTAGAAATGTGCTGACTATCAATGAAAATAAAACAGTTCTAGAGGGCTCTATCTATCTGGAAGAGATAAACCATACAGGAGTTCCTGTTGAGTGTGATGATGGCAAACTCTGCGGTTTCATAACTCTGAGAGATATCAGTAAAGCCAGGAAAGTGGGACAGATGCATTCGAGGATAAAAGGTTATATGACCAAGAAGGTTTTCAGCAGTAATGAGAATGCTTCAATTAGGGAGATTGAGTACATTTTTAATAAACATCATGTCGGTCATATTCCTGTGGTCAACAGTGAAAACAAAATCCTCGGAATACTGACCAGAAGAGATTACCTCGACTTTCTAGAGAAGCAAAAGCAGATATAGTAACTAAATGTTAGTTTTTTGATACACCTTGTAGTATATTTTAATATACAGCTACTGAGTGTACTTAAATATATTTTGCTTCAAAACAGAGCTATAATGGTGACAGATTGTATTTGTTGTGTTGTTCAATAGATATGGCACACAAATTGCATTCTATTTTGTGAATTTAAAAATGTAAAATATATCGATATTTCTTGGAGGAAAGAATGAAAAGAATATTATTAACTTTATTTATTATTTCTACAGCTGTATCTGCTTACGCGCAAGCAGGACCCAGACCTTTTGAAGATGAAAAAACTTCTTATGACCCTTATATTGCCGAATCGCGAGGATTTGAGTCTCTATTTGTAAACCCCGCGGGAATGGCTGGTGAAACAGACATTTTTACCTGGGACATTGAAGCCGGTACTGCCGGTGCCAGAAGTACTTATGAAGCGATCGGAGCTTTCTTGCAGAATCCCGATATGTTAAGCGGTGGGACAACAACAGAGGATCCGACTCCTGAAGACTTGGGTGTTATCCTCGATTTGCTTGCAGATCAGATCAATCAGGCAGATCTTAACACACTTACAGCCGGTTCCGCTTTGACAGGTATGACTGCCGAGCAGATTGCAATTTATTTGAATGATAATGAACTGACAGAAACAGATGTTACAGCAATTGCCAATAATGCAGATGCCAATTCAACAATTCTTGAAAACGCGGTAACAAGTTTAGCAGATAGTCTAAAGGTTGAAGTTCAGGTTTCTACAAAATTAGGTACATTGATCAAAGGTTTCGGTCTTGGTGTATACGCAGATGTATATTCAATATTAGATGCGAAAGAGTTGGGATTTGAACAGCTCGTTGCAGAAACAGGAATCAAGCTCGGTTATGGATTTGATTTAGGTCCTTTTGCTCTTGGTGCCAGTGCAGATTTTGCCATGATCGGTAATGTTGCCAGTGCCAGCCTCGAGACTTATATGAGTGAGCAGCTGACATACGGGTATGCCTGGGGTCTTGATGTCGGTGCAACATTTCAGCCTTTTGACTGGTTTACAGTCGGTGCTGTTATGACAGACCTGATCGGTTCCTACTATTATGCCGGAGAAACAACACTTGAAGCCTTAATGAATGGAACGGCTCCCGCAACTGATTTCGGATTTTCCTATACATTTGATGCAGATCTGGACTTTGGTGTGACATTTACTCCTCAGCTTGGAAAACTTCTGAGACCTTCTTTCAGCGTGGATTATTATGACTTTATCGGCCTGTTCAGAAATCCTCCTAGCAATTTTCAAGGATTTATGGATCATATGAGATTCGGTGCACATATCGAGCTGCTTACATTCATCAATCTGAGAGCTATGTATTACCAGGAATTCTTTACTCTCGGTGCTGGTGTCGATCTGCTCTTCTTCGAAGTATTCGGAGAGTTTAAGTTCGACCAGGCATTTGAAGAGATCGGTGGATCAGTACTTGTGAAACTGCATTTCTAATTAGTTATTGGTTTATTTGAAGAACGAGGCTGTCCCAAAAGGGATGGCCTTTTTTTTCTAAGAATCTTGGGAATGTGATTGTTTCTTTTGAGAGAGTCTATTATTGGGGATGAATTGGGTAAAAGTACTAGTCCTAAAGTATGAAATTGA